>MDTG01345880.1_pt1 | contig 63411 bp, 50 predicted proteins | sample 811421 | NCBI WGS metagenome assembly MDTG01 (sample SAMN05326645, study PRJNA326480) | marine metagenome | isolation source: seawater | place: Pacific Ocean: South East | collected 2011
CCGGTCGCGGCGCCCGCCGGGAGGGGGCGATCCGTTCAGAAATCCGTCGTCAATCGAAGACCGAGCACCACCGAGGTCTCGTTCCCGCTCCTGAGTCCCGGATCCACGACGACCTGGATGTCCGGACTCAGCTGGCAGCTGCCGGTGAGCTGGATCCGGTAGAACACCTCGAAGATCGACTGCTCCCGCTCCTGCAGCGTGCTATCGGCCAGGATCGAGGACGGCTTCGACCAGTTGTACGCCGCGCCGAAGAGATCACCCTCCCTCCCGAAGGGTTCCTCGAGCCCGATGCCCACCGAGAACTCCGCGTTCGTCGCGGACATGCGCTCCTCCGCCACCCCACCCTGCGCCCACACCCCCAGGTTCCTGGTCAGGTGGCCCTGGATCTGCAGCCCGAATCCGTTCGACCAGTGGTACCGGTAGTCGTCGGCGTCGCCCACCGCCTGTCCGTTGACGTAGTCGAGGTTCTGTCCGGCCCAGATGGCGGTCAGGACCGTCGGTCCGCCGAGTTCGTCGGTGTCGAAGGGCAGGATCCATCCCACCTCGGCCGCGACCCACACGAATCCCTCGTCGAAGGTGCTGAAGTCCGTCTCCGGGGTGCCCAGGGCATCGGTGACGATCGCGTTGACGAACACCGACTCATTGATCCCGAACTGCCCCGCGACGCCGTACTGGTAGCTGCCGTGGGAGAGCCCGAGGACCTGGATGCCGTCGAAGGGTCCGGCGAGGAACTGGCGGGCCTCGTCGTTGGCCCAGAAGTTCAGGCCGATGTACTGGTTCGGGTGGAGCTTGCCGCCGGAGAGCACCACCCGATCGTCGAGGAATCCCTGCTGGTAGTAGAGCAGGTTCAGGGTCGCCGACCCGCCGGCCCCGCCGGTGTACAGCGAGTTCAGGCCCTGGGTGGAGCCCACCGACTGCTCGGTGTTGATGCTGTTCGGCACGCCGATCTGGTTGCCCTGCCTCACCAGGATGCCCACCAGCCCGTGTCCGTCGTGGCCTGCGTTCTTCTCCGTGGAGGCGGGGTACTCCCAGAGGTTCCACACCACGTTGAAGTCGAGGCGTCCGGTCCCGATGTTCCGTTCCGTGTCCGGGATCGGGTTCTGGATGTTCTGGTAGAGGAGCGTGTAGTAGACGCCGAAGTTCAGTCCCAGGCTCTCGGTGAGGTATTCCTCGACGTTCCTGATCGGGCTCATCACCGGGCTGAAGGGTGACCCGAGCAGCGGATCGAGATCCTGCCGGCCGAGCGGGAAGGGCCTCGGCTTGAACAGCTCGAGCGTGGCCTCCGATGGTCGAAGCGGGAAGAGGGTCGGGGAATTGCGCAGGGTGGTGATGTTGGACAGGAACTGGATGCGCTCGAGGTGCCGGAGCCCCTTCCAGTCCCCGCCGTACCCCTCGAGGGTTCCCGAGTCGTCCTGCTGGAGGATCACCTCGTCGGGGGCCTTCGGGGCCTCGTCCGCCTTGTCCATGTCCTTCGGCCTGACGTAGTTGGGGTCGTCCTGGCCGGGAGCCTGCTGCGTCCCCGCGAGGATGGTCGCCATGACCAGGAGGACAGGAAGAATGGGCTTGGTCGACATCCGGTTCCCCAGTGCGGTGGGTCAGGTCCGGCCTAGATCCTAGCCGGAGGGGTGCCGATCACAACCGATGCACAGGTTTCCCACGCCCGATCGGACCTCAGCCGTGGCGTTCCCGGTCGTTGAGGTACTCCCGGTGTGCCGGCAGGTACGCGAGGTCCACGTATTCACCCACCATGCGGTTGGTGTTGAAGTAGTCGGGGATGGTCGCGACCGAACGTAAGGCCCTGCGCACCCAGCGCCTCGGCACGTCACGGTTGTTCCGGTCGTAGAACAGCGGGATGACCTCCTCCTCCAGCACCCGGTAGAGGGCCTCCACGTCGTGCTGGTCCTGGTCCTCCTTGGAGTGGAATTCGGTCTCGTCGCCGATGGTCCATCCATTCCTGCCGTCGAAGCCCTCCGGCCACCAGCCGTCCAGGATCGAGAGGTTCAGGCCTCCGTGGAGAGGCGGCTTCATCCCGCTGGTCCCGCTCGCCTCGTGGGGTCGCCTCGGGTTGTTCAGCCAGATGTCGCAGCCGGAGGTGAGCATCCGGCCGACCTCCATGTCGTACTCCTCGAGGATGGCCACCCGGCCGCGGAGCCTGGGTCGACGCGACATCCGGTGGATCCGCTGGGCGAAGGCCTGGCCGTACTCGTCGCGCGGATGGGCCTTGCCCGCGAAGACGAGCTGGACCGGGAAGTCCACGGAGTCGACGATCTCCTCGATCCGGTCGAGGTCCTTGAAGATCAGGGGAGCGCGCTTGTAGGTGGCGAACCTCCTGGCGAACCCGATGGTCAGCGCGTCGGGATCGTACCAGCCCGAGATGTCCCGAAGCTCGTCGGGGTCCGCCCCGTTCTTCATCGCCTGCTGGGCGAGTCGCTTTCTCAGGAACCCGATCAGGTTCGACCGGAGGTCGCACCGCAGTTCCCAGAATTCGTCGGGGTTCGCGTCGAGGGCCCGGGACCACTGGGTCGAGTGCGGGGTGGCCCGGCCGGGTCGCAGGCCGATCTCCCGACGCCAGAACGCCTCCGCCATCGGGGAGAGCCACGTCCGGACGTGCACCCCGTTGGTGATGGCGTCGATCGGCACGTCGTCCACGTTCTCGCACCGGTAGGCACCCTGCCACATCTCCCTCGAGACCTCGCCGTGGAGCTGTGCGACCCCGTTGACGAAGTTGGACATCCGAAGTCCGATCACCGTCATGCACAGCAACTCCTCGTGATTCTCCGGGTACTCCCTCCCCAGCGCGTGGAAGTACTCCCGGGAGAGGCCCGCGAGGTCGAGCGTGCGGTGCAGCGCATCCGCGGCACGGTTCGCGTCGTAGCGGTCGTGGCCCGCGGGCACCGGGGTGTGCGTGGTGAAGACCGTGGTCCTCTTGACCATGTCCATGGCCTCCTCGTGGGTGTGCCCGCGTTCGACCAGTCCTGCCACCCGGGCGATCGGGGCGAACGCGGCGTGGCCCTCGTTCAGGTGGAAGACCGTCGGTTCGTACTCCAGCGCCTTCAGTGCGAGCACCCCACCGACCCCCAGCAGGATCTGCTGGCGCATCCTGGGGTCCGAATCACCCTTGTAGAGGCCTTCGGTGAGCTGGCGGTCCTCCTCGAGGTTCTCCTCGCGGTCCGCATCCAGCAGCACCAGCTCGGAGTTGCCGACCTGCATGCGCCAGATCCTGGCGACCACCTCCCGGTCCCAGAGGGGGCATCGAATGTCGATCCCGGTGTCCTCGATCGGCATCTCGTCGAAGTCGTAGGTGGGGTAGATGACCCTGGTGTGGCCGTCCCCGGAGAACTCCTGGATGTAGTAGCCGTGGCCGTAGAGCAGGCTGACCCCGATGAAGGGCACGCCGAGGTCCGAGGCGCTCTTCACGTGGTCGCCGGCCAGCACCCCGAGGCCGCCCGAATACTGCTGCATGCTCTCGTGGATCGCGGACTCGCTGCAGAAGTAGGCCACCTGCAGGTCACGGTCCTCGCTTCGCGCTATCCGGCTGAACCACGGCGTGCGCTCGTAGTACTTCTCACGCTCCGCGACGGCCCTGGCCACCGCCTGCTCGAACTCCGCGGACTCCAGCCGGGCCATCAGGCGCGCGGGATCACCCTGCAGCAGCATCTTCTTCGGTGAGTGACGCGTGGCTTCCCACAGCATCGGGTCGATCATCGCGAAGGGCCTGCGGCCGATCTCGTTCCAGCTCCACCAGAGGTCCTCGCTCAGTTCCTTCAGTGACTCCAGCGTCCATTCCGGGTCGTTCATCGTCGGATTCTGCCAGTGCTCCAGACCTGCGGCCTGTCATGTCCTCAATCTTCCAGTGACTGCCGCCAGGCGGTTCATCCGCCTCGCGACCCGAATGTCCAGCATCCCCTCTTCCAGCCTCCAGCGCCAGTTCCCGGAGGGTTTTCCCGGAAGGTTCATTCTGGATTTTCCGCCCAGGCCGAGGATGTCCTGCATGGGAACGATCGCCAGGTTCGATCCCGACGTCATGGCCAGTCGGGTCAGCAGTTCGTGGGGACTGTCCCCGGGGTCGCCCCCGTACGCACGAAGGCGCTCCCGGGTCGCCTTCCCGGCCTTTTTCCACCAGCCCACGGTGGTGTCGTTGTCGTGGGTGCCGGTGTAGACCACCGACCGCTCCGGGAGCGCGTGGGGGACGGTGGGGGCGTCGTCCCGGTCGAAGGACTCCTGCAGGAGCACCATTCCGGGGAGGGCGAAGTCGTCCCGCAGCTTCAGGACGGCCGGGGTGACGGTCCCGAGGTCCTCCGCGATCAGCGGGACCTGGCCCCGCTTCCGGTGGAACGCCTCGAGCAGCTCGCGACCCGGCACCTTTCTCCAGGCCCCCCTGCGCGCGGTCCTGGCCCCGCCCGGAATCATCCATGCGTGGGTGAGACCGATGAAGTGGTCGATCCGAACCACGTCGAACAGCTCGAACTGCCGACTGATTCGATCGATCCACCACCGGTACCCGGTCTTCCGGTGCTCGTTCCACCGGTACTGGGGGTGCCCCCACAGCTGTCCGTTGCGGGCGAAGCAGTCCGGGGGGGTCCCGCTCACCAGCTCCGGAGAGCCGTCCGGCTTCAGTCGGAACAGCGTCGGGGACGAGGCGACGTCCGCCGACTCCAGTGGGACGAAGATCGGGAGGTCGCCCAGAAGCCCGATCCGTCGACGCTCGGCGAGGGCGCGCAGCCGCTTCCACTGCAGGTCCATCACGTACTGCTCGAAGGCGTGCTGTTCCGGGGGGCCGCCCCGATGCTCGCTCGCCCAGGTGCACCAGGGCTCGAGCCAGGAGGCGGACCGGTCGAGGAACCTCCGGTACCGGCTCCCCCGGTGCCGCCGGAGATCGGTGAACGCCTCGAACGCGGCTTTCCACCGGGGTCGCTTGAAGCGACGGGACCCTGCGTAGTCGGTGCTGGTCCTGGCCGCGAGCTCCGCCGGTGCTCGCAGCGCCCCCCGTGGAAGCAGCCCGTCCTCGACCAGTCCCTCGAGGGAGACCAGCAGTGGCTCGATCGCGAAGCTGGAACCACTGCTGTACGGCGAGTTCCCCCGCCCCACGGGGCCGACCGGCAGCATCTGCCAGAGGTCCCAGCCGCTGGCTTCGAGCCAGTCGAGAAAACGCAGCGCCGGTCGTCCGAGGTCCCCGATCCCGTGCGGCCCGGGAAGCGAGCTCAGGTGGAGCAGGACCCCCGCGCGTCGCCGGGCGAGGCTCGGGTGGGTGCTCGGCGGGGTCATCGCGTCCGCTTCCAGACCCTTCCGGACGTCGCCTCCACGACCCCGGGTTCGAGATCGCCTCCGTGGACGGGCGACCAGGCTCCTTCCGGCAGGTCGAATCGAGCGGGTGTGTTCCCGGCATTCAGGGCGACCAGCAGTTCCTCGCCCTCGTGGGCCCTGAGGAAGACGAACAGGTCCTGTTCGTCGTCGGTCAGGAGCGTCTGGAAGGAGCCACGGCGCAGGGCGGGGTGTTCGTTTCTCAACCGGATCATCCGCTTGTACCCCTCGAGCAGTTCCGGCATCACCGCGGCCTCCGCTTCACCGTAGGCACCCAGGTCCTCCCAGAGCATCGTCTTGCGGTTGTTGGGATCATCGGATCCCCACATGCCCACCTCGCTGCCGTAGTAGACCATCGGCGCACCGACGTAGGTCATCTGGAACAGCACCAGGAGCTCCAGGCGCCGGTAGGCCTCGGCGGGAGGCTTGGTCCCGTCGTAGCTGGAGTCGTCCTGTTCCCGGTTCCCGGAATCGAAGGGTCGGTCGGGGTTGTGGATCTTGGAGACCGCCCGGTCGGTGTCGTGGCTGTCGATGAGGTTCTGGAGCACGTAGTTGACCTCCGAGGGGTAGGCCATCCTCAGGGTCGCGAGCCGGGCATCGGCCTCGGTCGGTCCGATCTTGTTGTTCCGCGCCCCCACCCAGTCGAAGAGGACCTTCGAGAACTCGTAGTTCATCACGGCATCGAAGCTTCGTCCGTCGAGCCATTCGTCGGCCCGATCCCAGATCTCGCCCGTGATGTAGGCATCCGGATTGATCGACCGGACGTGCGCGCACCACTCGACCCAGAACGGGATCGCGATCTCGTTCGGCACGTCGAGCCTCCACCCGTCGATCCCGTCCGAGGGATCCCCATCCCCGTCGGGGTCCATCCAGCGCCGGGTCACGTCGAAGATGTGCTTCTTCACCGCCTCGCATTCCAGTCCGTCGGGGCTCTTCTTGAAGGCCGGCAGCCCCCCGAACCCCGCCCAGCCCTCGTACTCGAAGGGCTCCCAGCCCCGGACGTCGAACCAGTCGGCGTACTTGGACTCCCGCCCGTTTGACAGGACGTCCCTGAAGGCGGGGTGCATCGTGCCCACGTGGTTGAACACCCCGTCGATGATCACCCTGAATCCCCTGGCCTTGGCGGTCCGCAGGAACTCCAGGAACAGCTCGTCGCTCCTCGTCCACCTCCAGGTCGAGGGATCCGTCAGGTCCTCCTCCACCTCGACCGCCGGGTAGTCGCCCCCGGCGCCGTAGCGGTCGTCGACGTGGAGGTAGTTGGTCGCGTTGTACTTGTGGCAGCTGTCAGCCTGGAAGACCGGATTCAGGTACAGCGCGTTGACCCCCAGCTCGGACAGGTAGTCGAGCTTCTGGGAGAGTCCCTGCAGGTCCCCCCCGCACATCCTGTCGAACACGAACCATTCGTAGAACGTCTGGCCGTCCCGTCCCTCCCATTCGGCCGACTCGTACCAGTCCTGGTTCCAGGGGAAGCACTGGTCCGGGTCGTTCCCCGCCTCCCCGTTGCGGAACCGGTCGATCATGACCTGGTACCAGATCGCGTCCTTGGCCCAGTCCGGGGTGCGGTGGACCCCCTCGCCGGGGGTCCCGAGTTCGTAGATTCCTTCTTCGCGCACTGCGTGGTCTCCATCCTCAATCACAAAGGTGTACCTGCCCTCACCGGCGGTCCGGGCGAGCCCGGCCTCCCAGTAGTCGAAGAGTCCTTCCGACGCGCAGCGGTGCATCGGGATCCGCGCCATTCCCTCCGCGGCCAGCGACACGCCGTCCACGTCCCCGCGCAGGGTGCGGTACCTCACGAGCCAGCCACCATCGGACAGCGGCTGCAGGTACAGGGGGATGGCGGGGTCGTGCCTGAGTGCCGCGACTTCCACCCGCGCGTCGCCGGCCTCGGACCCCGAGGGATCGAGGCCCGCCTCGCGGCCCAGCCTCAGGACCGAATTGGCGCCGCCGTGCCCGTCGTGGACCCGGTCGGGATTCTCGGGATCCTCCCGCCAGGAGGTCCCGTCCACCACGAACTTGTAGTAGCGGGTCCCTTCCCCGACCTGCACGGTCGTGCGGTATCGACCGTCCCCGGTCAGCCTCATGGGATCGGCCGTGGTGCTCCACCCGTTGAAGTCCCCGGCGAGGTTCACCGATTGCACCCGGCCGGTGGGACGGTAGGTGAACTCGCAGCTCCAGACCGGCCGTCCGTCCGGCGACCTGGTCACCCGGAGGCTCGAGGGCACGATCGCCCGCTCCAGGGTCTCGCGGCCGACGACGGCGACCTCCACGTCCGGAGGAAATTCCTCCGCCGGCACCGCTCCGCAGGTGGCCGGGAGCAGGAGACAGCCCAGGATGAATCGCACGGTGCTCATTGCTGACTTTATACACTAGAGCCCATGCGCTCACTGATGGGGTTCATCCAGACCGTGGTCATCCTCGTCGCGATCGGGCTCACCCTGTGGGCCTTCGCGAGGGTCGCGGTCCGCGAGTTCCAGCGGGTCCGCGGGGGGGATGCGGACTCGATCGAGCTGGTGGTCATGCACTGGGCCGGTGGGGGGGGACAGCAGGAGGACCGCATCGTCGAGGATTCGCTGCGGGCGTTCGAGCGGAGGAACCCCGGCATCACCGTCCGGCGGATCAACCCCGGTGACTCGGGGCAGTACTTCACGAAGCTCCAGACCATGATGGCATCCGGCGACCCCCCGGACGTGTTCTACATGGACTTCTCGCGGATGCCCGCGTTCGTGGGCGCCGGCCAGCTCGCGGAACTCGACGGACTGGTGGAGGTCGACGACTACTTCCAGCCCACGGTCGACGCCTTCCGCTGGGACGGGGTCCGCCAGGGCTCGGGTCCGCTCTACGGGGTCCCCAAGGACTTCACCACCCTCGGCTTCTACTACAACAAGTCGCTGTTCGACCGTGCCGGCATCGACCACCCGTCCGACGACTGGACGTGGGACGACTTCATCGAGGCCGCCCGTGCGATCGGATCCCTCGACGCGGGGACCACCGGCGCGGAGATCGTGACCTGGGACTTCGTGCTCCGGGCGATGCTCTGGACGGAGGGGACCGACATCCTCGACGCGGACGGGCAGCTGGTCACCGACGACCCGAAGCTGAAAGCCACCCTCGATCGGCTCCGTTCGTGGCGGTTCGACGAGGAGGGGACGCTGCTCGGCGCCGAGGCCGAGGGACTGGATCCCTCGAGCCTCTTCCTCACCGGTCGACTCGGCATGGTCGGTCCCTTCGGTCGCTGGGTGGTCCCGAGCTACCGAGAGATCCCCCCTCCCTCGGAGGGTGGTTTCGAGTGGGACTTCGCCCCGCTCCCCCGGGGCGCCGTCCGCGCGAACACCATCGCCACCGTCTCGTGGGCGCTCGCCGAGCGGAGCGACCACCCCGAGGCCGCCGGCAAGCTGCTGGCCTGGCTCGTGGGTCCCGAGACCCAGGCCGCCCAGTCCCGACTGGGACTCGCCATCCCCACCCTCAGCGAGGTGGCCCGCAGCGACGCGTTCATCGACGAGGGGGTGCCTCCCTTCAACGACCTCGCCTACCTGGATGCGGTCGCCCACGCCCGGGTGCCGGCGTGGCCCCTCGACCGTGAGTTCAGCCTCCAGTTCGGTCGCTGGATGGACCTGAGCCTCCGGAGCAACCGCGACCTCGATCAGAGCCTCGAGGGCTTCGGTGGCTGGTGGGAGCGCAAGCAGGCGTCACCGCTCTCCCGCGCGGAGTTCCCGCCGATGCCGTGGGGCCTCCTGCTGCTGCTGGTCGCGGCTTCGGCCTCGGTGCTCCTGCTGCTCTTCTGGTTGCGCCGACCCGCGGTCCCCGCCGGTTCCGGGGAACCATCGGAGGCCCGTTCCGGATTCCTCCTGGCCCTTCCCTGGCTGGTCGGCTTCCTCGTGTTCATGGCGGGTCCGATCCTCCTGTCCCTGGCCCTCTCCTTCACGAGGTGGAACGGACTCGGCCCGCTGGACACCGCGGAGTTCGTCGGCCTCGGCAACTACCAGAGGATCTTCGGCGAGGACCGGACCTTCTGGCAGAGCCTCAGGGTCACCGGCTACTACGTGCTGCTCGCGGTCCCCGTCGGTCAGGTCTTCGCGCTGCTGGTCGCGATGCTGCTCAACACCAGCCTTCGCGGCATCGAGTTCTTCCGCGCGGCCTTCTACCTGCCCAGCGTGCTGGCCGGGGTCGGCATGAGCATCCTGTTCATCTGGGTCTTCAAGAGCGAGGGCGGCATGGTCAACTCGGTCCTCGAGCCGCTGCTCGCCCCGCTGGGCCTCCGGGCTCCCGAGTGGTTCAACCGGGACGCGGCCTGGTTCGGGGTGCCCGCCTTCGCCCTGATGAACCTCTGGCTCATCGGCGGCAGCATGATGATCTACCTGGCCGGCCTCCGGAACATCCCCGCCGAGCTCTACGAGGCGGCGTCCATCGACGGCGCCGGGCCGGTCCGTCGATTCACCAGCATCACCCTGCCCATGCTCGGTCCCGTCCTCCTGTTCAACGGGATCATGGCGCTGATCGGTTCGTTCCAGGTCTTCACCCAGGCCTTCATCATGACCGGCGGCGGTCCCGGTGACGACACCCGCTTCTACGTGCTCTACCTGTACAGCAAGGCGTTCGAGCTCTACGACATGGGCTACGCCTCGGGGCTCGCCTGGCTCCTCCTGCTGGTGGTGCTCCTGCTCACGGTCCTGGTGCTTCGCACCAGCGGTCGGTTCGTCCACTACGAGGGACTCAGGCAATGAACCGGGCTCGATCCAATCCCGGCTGGTACGTGCTCCTGCTGCTCGGTGCGGTGGTCATGCTGTTCCCGCTGTGGTGGATGCTGGTGGTGAGCCTGATGACCGGCACCGAGGCGAAGCAGTCGATGGGATCCGGCGACATCCTCCCGGTACCCCGTTCCCTGGAATGGGCCAACTACGCGCAGGCCGTGCGGGAGGTCGGCACCGAACCGTGGGCGGGTTTCCTCGACGCCCTCGCGAACTCGATCGTGGTCACGGTGCTGGTGGTGGCGGGGACCATCCTCTCCTCCAGCATGGTGGCCACGGCCTTCGCCCGGGTCAGGTTCAGGGGGCGGAACGGGATGTTCGTGCTGATGCTGGCGACGATGATGCTCCCCGCGCAGGTCACGATGATCCCGCTGTTCCTCCTCTTCCGCAGCCTCGGCTGGGTCGACACGCTCCTCCCCCTGGTGGTGCCCGCCTTCTTCGGGAGCGCCTTCTTCATCTTCATGTACCGGCAGTTCATCGCCCAGATCCCCGAGGCCCTCTTCGAGGCCGCGCGCCTGGACGGGTGCGGCTGGCTGGAGATCTGGCTGAGGATCGTGCTCCCGCTCTGTCGCCCGGTGACCGCCATCACCGCGGTCTTCACCTTCATCTTCGTCTGGAACGACTTCATGACCCCGCTGATCTACCTGCACTCGGAGGAGCAGGCGACGATCGCGGTCGCATTGAACTCGTTCCGCACCCAGTTCGGCGGCATCGAGGACGTCCACCTGCTCATGGCGCTCAGCGTGATCACGATGGTCCCGTGCGTGGTACTGTTCTTCGCTGCGCAGAAGCAGTTCATCGAAGGCCTGGGATCAGGGGCCGTGAAGGGCTGAGAGCATGGCTGAAGTGACCCTCCAGAACGCATGCAAGACCTACCCCGGGGGTTTCCGGGCGGTGAAGGGATTCGACCTCCGCATCGCGGACGGCGAGTTCGTGGTGCTGGTCGGGCCCTCGGGTTGCGGCAAGAGCACCACGCTCAGGATGATCGCCGGCCTGGAGGGGATCACCGACGGCACGATCGCGATCGGGGGGGACGTGGTCAACGAGGTCCGGGCCAGCGATCGAGACATCGCCATGGTCTTCCAGAACTACGCGCTCTACCCGCACATGAGCGTGGAACGGAACCTGTCGTTCGGACTGATGCGGCGTCGGTCCCACCGCAGCCGGCTCCGGGCCCTGCTCTCCCCCGACTACCGGAGGAAGATGCTCGGGGAGACCGAGGCCATCGGACGACGCGTCCGCGAGGCCGCGCGGATGCTCGGCATCACGGAGATGCTCGACCGCCAGCCCCGGGCACTCTCCGGCGGCCAGCGACAACGGGTGGCCCTGGGGCGGGCGCTGGTCCGCGACCCCCGGGTGTTCCTGTTCGACGAGCCCCTCTCGAACCTGGACGCGAAGCTTCGCGTCGAGATGCGAACCGAACTCCGGGTCCTGCATCGGGAGCTGGAAGCCACCATGATCTACGTGACCCACGACCAGGAGGAGGCCATGACCCTGGGGGATCGGCTGGTGGTCATGAACGAGGGGATCGTCCAGCAGGTCGACACCCCGACCGACATCTACCACCGACCGGTCAACCGGTTCGTGGCCGGGTTCGTGGGTACCCCGGCGATGAACTTCGTGGAAGGCGAGCTGCTCCCCGACGGATGCTTCCGTTCGGGGGGCGCCACCCTCTCGCTGGGGGATCCCTTCCGCGACGTCCGGCCGGGGAAGGCGGTCCTCGGGGTGCGTCCCTCCGCGCTGCTTCCCTGCGAGTCCGGTCGCGGGTGGGAATGCCGGATCGTGGCCGTCGAGCACCTCGGGGATCGGGTGGACCTGGTCCTGGAATGGGAGGGCGACCAGTTCATCAGCCGGGTGGACGCCACGCACGAGTTCACCGAGGGCGGGACCCTGTGGGTGGAACCCGGTTCGGGGGAGGGCCTCCATCTCTTCGATCCCGACGAGGCGGGTCGGACCCTGGCCTCGCGCTGACCGCGGCCTAGGCCAGCAGGCCCGCGGTGGTGATCGAGGCGACCGTGCACAACAGGAGGGCGGCGAGTCGTCGGTCGAGGATGCGGTGCGCGATGTTGGTGGCGTGGTGTGGTCGGTTCATGGTCATCTCCTGGGGGGGCGTCCCGGGCTGGTGTCGGGTTCCATCCAGAATCCGCTCCCGGGGCTCGCGTTCTCTCAGTTGTCGCGGACTTTTTCCGGCCCGGCCGGCCCGCCGCACCCGCGTCAGGGTGCCTCGCTCGGCCTGGCGTCGGGATCATGTTCCCGTCGACCCGGTGGGGGGGCCGGCGCCTCCCGGATCCCCCTGAGCCTCGGGAACAGCAGGATCCCCTCGATGATCATCCAGACCTCGAGGGCCAGCGTCCCCACCGCGAACCCCAGCAGGAGCCACTGCCCGTTGCCGAGGAAGCTGCTCCCCCGGGAGCCGATCAACGCGTCGTCGATGATCGCCCACGCCGGCATCAGCAGCATCAGGAGCAGGGGCATCGCCACCAGGAGGACGGGCTTGTTTCGTCGCCACAGGTAGAAGCAGATCACCATCAGCGCGAGGCCCGCGAGGAGCTGGTTGGTGGCTCCGAACATCGGCCACAGGATCAGTCCACCGGTCCCCGCGGAGTCGAGGGTCCAGTCCCCGAGCTGGCCCGAGGCCGGAAGCGAGGCCAGTCCGAGCCCCAGCACCACCGCGAGCATGGTCGCCGGGTGCCGGCGCGTGAACAGCCCCAGTGGTCGGACCCCGGCCCCGCCCTCGCGGTTCCGGCCCCCCAGTGCCGCGGCGAGTTCCTCGATCACGTATCGCTGCAACCGGCACGAGGAGTCGAGGGTGGTGGCCGCGAAGGAAGCGACCAGGACGCCCATGAACGCGGTCGCGATCTCGGGCGGGATTCCGAGCGAGGCGACGAAGTTCCCCGCTCCCGAGACGAACGCCCCGACCTTCGATCCCAGCCCGTTCGCGGACGACCAGTCGGCATAGACCGATCCCCAGGCCTCGCCGGTGAGGGTCAGCCCGGCCGAGCAGGCGAGGATGACCAGGACCGCGAGGAAACCCTCCAGCAGCATCGAGCCGTAGCCGATCCCGAGCGCGTCCGGCTCGCGGCGAAGCTGCTTGCTGGAGGTGCCGCTGGCGACCAGGCAGTGAAACCCGCTCACCGCCCCGCAGGCCACGGTGATGAAGAGGAACGGGAAGAGCGGCGGCGCACCCTCCGAGCGAGCGGCGTGGTTGATCGCCGGTGCCGAGAGCTCCAGCGGGTGCCGGATCATCTCCCCCCCCGATTCGACCGGGGGGCCGCCGAGGAAGGTCGCGGCGACCAGGCCGGCGATGATCAGGCCCAGCGCGCTCAGCAGCTGCAGGGCGTTGATGTAGTCCCTCGGCTGGAGCAGGGTGCCCACCGGGAGGACCGAGGCCACGTAGCAGTACCCCAGCAGCCCCGCGCACCACACGATCGTCGGCCAGCCCGCGGCCCACTGGTTGAAGGCGCCGAGCAACCCCTCGTCCCCGTAGATCACGCTCAGGTACATCACGGCCAGTGCGACCACGGAAGGGAGGCGGAGGTCCGCCCCGCGCCGGTTCAGCCAGACCCCGATCACCACCGCGATGGGGATCTGCACCAGGCAGGGGGTGATCGCCTGCGGGAACTGCTTGAACACCGCCGCAATCACCAGCCCGAAGATCGCGAGGACCGTGGTGAGCGCGAGGAAGAGGATCGTGAGGAAGAGGATCCTGGTCCGGCGCGCGATCATCCTCCCCGCGATGTCGCCGATGGTCTGCCCGTTGCTGCGAAGGCTGATCACCAGGCTCCCGAAGTCGTGGACCGCCCCGATCAGGATCGATCCCAGCACCACCCAGACCAGGGCCGGCAGCCAGCCCCAGAACACCGCGATGGCCGGTCCCACGATCGGTCCCACCCCCGCGATCGAGGTGAAGTGGTGGCCGAACACCACGCTGGCCTTGGTCGGGACGTAGTCCGTGCCGTCGTCCCATCGCTCCGCGGGACACACCGCCCTGCTCGAGAGCTGGAAGAGGCTCGACCCCAGCCAGCGCCCGTACGTCCGGTAGGCGACGATGAACCCGACTCCGGACAGCATCGCGATGAGGAAGACGTGCATGGAAAGCTCCACGGGTGCTCGACCCGGTTGCGCGACCCGGCCATCAGTCCGGGTCCGGGTGGTCCCCCAGGTGCCCGAGGGTGACGCCCCCGCCGACGTACCGCACCAGTGCCTCGACGCGGTCATTCAGGACGGCACAGCTCGACTCCAGGTTCCGGAGGAACTGCTGGTGGCTCGGCTCCGGGTGGTCGACGAGGTCCGTGACCGTCTTGATCGCCATGAAGGGGGTGCGCAGGTCCATGGCCACCGCCGCGATGGCGGTCGCCTCCATGTCCTTCGCCACCACCCCCTCGCGTTCGAAGAAGTCGAGCTCCTGCTCGGTGGCGTCCAGCGATGAACCACTCGAGACCGGGCCCGCCTCGAGCCCCAGCAGCTCCTCGAGCACCGGCCGTCTCGTCGCCTCGATCCTGGCCTCCCCCAGCTCCCGGAATCCCGGCAGCGGCACCCGGTGGTCGTGGTAGAGGAAGCGGCTCGCGAGGTAGCCACTGCCGATCGCCGCCCCCCGGGCCCCGAAACCACCGCAGGTTCCCGCGTTGACGTAGAGATCGACCTCGTGCGAGGCCATCAGGACCCAGGCGGTGAGGCTCGCGGTCTCAAGGCCGATCCGGTCCACGCCGTGGATCGGATCCGCTCCGTGGGTGCACTGGATCACCTCGATCGACCCGACCCTGCCGGAACGCAGCCGGGCCGGCAGGCCCTCGTGCAGCGGCATCGGCGGTCCAAGCTCCAGCCTCCGGGCCAGGCCGGCAGCCTCCTCCTCCATGGCGTAGTGCACCGCCACGCGGCCAATCCGGTCCTGGGGGTGATTCCTGCGCACGGGGTCCTCCTGCACTCCGGAACAACTCTTCCGGCATCCCACATAGACAGTACATCGATCGTTAGACTCTCACCATGCCGGTTCCATCGCCCAAGCCCCGCATCCTGCTCGCCGCGGGCCTCTTCGCGGGGGTGCTCCAGGGCTGCATGGTCGGACCGGACTACGAGAAACCCGACATCGTCACCAACGACGCCTGGCATGGTGCGCTGGTGGCGGGCCTCGAACGTTCCGCGGAGGGCCCCGGGGCCTGGTGGGAGCAGTTCGACGACCCGATCCTCGACACCCTGATCCACCGGGCCCAGTCCAACAACCTCGACCTCCGGACCCTGATGACCAGGGTCGATTTCGCACGGGCCAACTACGGGGTCGAGGAATCCTACCTGCTCCCGTCGCTGTCCTCCGAGGGGTACGCGATCTGGTACCGGGCGGATTCCGGCATAGCCCCCGTCTCCGGCGTCTTCCAGCCCACCGGACAGGCGTACGAGGTCGATCTCGGGATCGCCAGCTGGGAGATCGACGTCTGGGGCAGGGTCCGCCGGCAGGTCCAGGCCGCGGAGCAGGACCTCCTGGCCAGCATCGAGGACTGGCGCGACCTCCTAATCAGCGTCCGCGCGACCGTCGCCGAATCCTACATCAGCTACCGCACCTACCGGCGGATCTCGGAACTGCTCGAGGTCGGGGTGGCCGCCTCCGAACTCGCGGTCGGCCTCAGCCGCCAGGCCTACGAGAACGGGACCATCGACCTGCAGGTCGTGCTCGACAACGAGACCACCCTCAACACCCTGCAGGCGACGGTCTACGAGTGGGAGGCACGGGCGGTCAACGAGCTCAACTCGATCTCCGTCCTGCTCGGGGAGGCACCCGGGCACATCGAGGAGCTGGTCGGGATCGGGGGCAAGATCCCGTACCCGCCCAGCACCATCGGGGTGGCCATGCCCGCGGAGGTGATCAGGCAGCGGCCCGACGTGCGGGCCGCGGAACGCACCCTCGCCGCCGCCGTCGCGAGGCTCGGGGTCGCGGAGGCGGAACTCCTCCCGAAGTTCTCGCTGGTCGGTTCCTTCGGGTTCCAGGGCGACGGAAGCTCGAGCCTGACCAACTGGTCCAACCGCACCTGGGACATCGGTCCCACCTTCAGCTGGAGCATCTTCAACTGGGGCAGGGTGCAGAACGAGATCCGCGCGCAGAAGGCGAACGTGCAGGCCGAGCTGATCGACTACGAATCCACCATCCTCGGTGCCCTGCAGGAGGTCGAGAACTCCCTGGTCAATTTCGCCGCCGCGGAGCTCTCGCGCCGGAGCTTCCAGCTCTCCCGCAACAACAGCCTCCAGGCCCTGGTCCTGACCTCGCAGTCCTACGACAGCGGGACCGACAACCTCCAGGACGTGATCACCTCCGAGCTCCAGTTCCTCGAGCAGGAGTTCCAGCTCGTGGACCAGGAGTCGGCGGTGGCGCTGGCCGCGGTGTCCCTCTACAAGTCCACCGGCGGTGACTGGTCCCCGGCCATGCCGAGCATGGACGGCCCGATCCCCATCAACGTCCAGGTCTCCAAGTCAGGCAACGACGAGAACGCAGGAGGTCCCCAGTGACAACGGAACGCTTCGGTCCCCGGATCCTTTCCCTCGCAGTCACCAGCACCCTGCTTCTGGGTGGCTGCGGTGGTTCGGATACCGCGAAGGAATCCATCGAGCTCATGGGCAAGCGGAACACCACGGTCACCGCCGAGGTCCTCAAGACCGGCAGCTACTCGGTCTACCTGTCCCAGCCGGGCACCACCTACGCCATACGCAACGTCGACCTCGAATCCAGGGTGACCGGGTACATCGAATCGATCGACTTCGAGGACGGGCAGCTGGTCCGCGAGGGGGACCGGCTCTTCCAGATAGACCCCCGGCCCTTCGAGGCCGCGCTGCTGCAGGCGCAGGGATCGCTCGAGGCGGCCATCGCCCAACGCAACCTCGCGGAACGAACCGTCCAGAGGAATCGTCCGCTGGTGGAGTCCGGAGCGATCTCGAGGGAGACCTTCGACACCTACGTCACCGACCTGGAACAGTCGGAAGGGAACGTGGAGACCGCCGCCGGTGACCTGATCAACGCGGAGCTCAACCTCTCCTTCACCGGGATCACCGCTCCGTTCGACGGTCGGCTCGGCCAGCGGAACTTCGAGGTCGGCGCGCTCATCGGGGGCTCCGCCGACCAGAACCTCGTGACCATCGTCCAGTACCACCCAATGCGGATGCTGGTCGCGGTCGCCGCGGAGAACCTCCCGCTCCTCAGGCAGCTTTATACCAAGGACGAGATCCGCGCCGATCTCCGGGTGAACGGGACCCGGGGCGGGGGCGGACGCGCGTTCCAGGGGGTGGTCGACTTCATCGACAACCAGGTCCAGCCCTCCACCTCGACGGTCATGGTCCGGGTGCGGTTCCCCAATCCCGATGGGTGGGCCTATCCCGGCCAGTTCGGCGAGGCCAAGCTCCTGGTCCGCACCATTCCCGATGCGATCGTCATCCCCCAGAGATCGGTCTTCCTCCAGCAGGGAGGAAAGCAGTACGTGTGGCTGATCGACGAGAAGGGGGCCGTGAGCAACCAGGTGGTCGAGGTGGGGGACACCGACGACGGGAAGGTCTGGATCAGCAAGGGCCTCAAGGCCGGGCAGAAGATCGTGATCGACACCGCCGGGCAGCTCGAGGCCGGGGACACGGTGACCATCGTCTCCGCCGACAAGTTCGCGAAGGACAAGGATGCGTACGGAGGCGGCTCCTCGATGTCGAAGGGCTCCCGATCCTCCATGACGGACCGGGAGGACGATGAGAGCCGTTCCGGCAAGGACCCCGCCCCCGAGAAATCCTCCGACGCCAAGGCCGACTGAACCGGACCACCACTGCCCAGAGGAACAACCTCCGTGCTCGACTTCTTCATCAACAGACCCATCTTCGCCGCGACCATCGCGCTGTTGATGATCATCTGCGGGGGCATCTCGATATTCACGCTGCCGATCTCCCAGTACCCGGAGATCGTCCCGCCCACGGTCACGGTGACCTCCACCTACCCGGGTGCGAGCGCGGAGGTCACCGCCGATACCGTGACCACCCTGCTCGAGGATTCCATCAACGGCATCCAGGGCATGATCTACATCGACTCGACCAGCGTGAACAACGGCACCAGCTACATCACGGTCACGTTCGACGTCGGTTACTCGCTCGACATCGGGGCGGTCGACGTCCAGAACCGGGTGAGCCAGGTCACGGGCCAGATACCGTCGATCGTCAACGAGGCCGGGATCGTCATCGAGAAGACGTCGACCGACATGGTCCTCGTGATCTCCCTGACCTCGCCGAACGGGACCTACGACGACGTCTGGCTCGGCAACTACTGTGACATCTACCTGAACGACCCGCTCCTCCGCGTCCCCGGGGTGGGATCCATCACGAACTTCGGGCTCCTCGAGTACGCCATGCGCATCTGGCTCGACCCCGACAAGATGTCCGCGCTCAATCTCACGGTGGGTGACGTCAAGAACGCCATCCAGGAACAGAACCAGCAGGTGGCCGCCGGCCTCATCGGGTCCCCGCCCACCGACAAGTCGCCCGCCAACCAGCTCCAGGTCAGCACCCTCGGGTTGCTCTCCACCGCGGAGGAATTCGCCGAGATCATCGTCCGAACCGGCGAAGACGGGCAGCTGGTCACGATCAAGGACATCGGTCGCGTCGAGCTGGGTGCCAAGAACTATCAGCAGAGCTCCTCCCTCAACGCCACCCCCGCGGGCAACCTCGGGATCTACCAGCTTCCGGGCGCCAACGCCCTCGACATCAAGGCGGACGTGGTCAAGACGCTCGCCAAGCTCTCCGAGAAGTTCCCGGAGGACGTCGACTACGCGATCACCTACGACACCACCGAGTTCGTCCGGCTCTCGATCCTGGATCTCGTGGTGACGCTGTTCGAGGCGCTGGCCCTGGTCATCTTCGTGGTCTTCATCTTCCTCCAGAGCTGGCGGAGCACCCTCATCCCGGTCATCGCGATCCCGGTCTCCCTGATCGGGGCCTTCGCCTTCATGATCGTGTTCGGGTTCTCCATCAACACCCTGAGTCTCCTGGGGCTGGTGCTCGCGGTCGGACTGGTGGTCGACGACGCCATCGTGGTGGTCGAGAACGTCGAGCGGCAGCTCGAGACGCACCCCTCGTGGTCCCGTCGCCAGGCGACCTCGGTGGCGATCCACGAGGTGGTCGGACCCATCATCGCGACCACCCTGGTGCTGATGGCGGTCTTCGTCCCCACCGCCTTCATGCCCGGCATCACCGGGCAGCTCTACAACCAGTTCGCCCTGACCATCGCCTTCTCGGTCCTGCTCTCCTCGATCAACTCGCTCACCCTGAGCCCCGCGCTGTGCGCGATCTTCCTCAAGCCGGTGAAGCCCGAGGACCGGAACTTCCTGTTCCGCGCGTTCAACCGGGTCTTCGACCGGACCATCGAGCTCTACGGCAACCTCCTGCACTGGCTGATCAGGCTGCGGGTGCTGGTGTTCATCGCCTACCTGGTGCTGGGGGCGGCCACCGGCTACCTCCTCATCAAGTGGCCCCAGGGCTTCGTCCCCGAGGAGGACCAGGGGTACTGCTTCGGCCTGATCGAGCTGCCGCCCGGCGCCACGGTGGCGCGGACCAACGCGGTCGTGAACCAGATGGCCGAGGAGCTCTCCAAGAACGAGTGGGTCGAGAACGTCATCGCGGTGTCCGGGTTCAACTTCCTCACCAGCACCAGCCAGACCTACACCGGCTTCGTGATCCCGATCCTCAAGAGCTGGGACGTCCGCGGCTCGAAGCACACCGCCAACAACCTCATCCTGGAGTTCAACCGGACCTACAAGAGCGATCCGCGTGCAGGCGTCACCTTCGTGAGTCCCCCTCCGATCATGGGTCTGGGCACCGTCGGCGGCTTCCAGCTCCAGCTGGAGAACCTGCCCTCGGTCCCATTCGAGCAGTTCTACCGCGACTGCATGCCGTTGCTCGAGGCCGCCAACAAGGACGACCGGCTGATGATGGTCCGGACGCCGTCCCAGATCGACGTGCCGCAGATCTGGCTCGACGTGGACCGCGAGAAGGCCAAGCTGCTGGACGTGAACCTCAGCGATCTCTTCGAGACGCTCCAGGTCCAGCTCAGTTCGCTCTACGTCAACAACTTCAACCTCTACAACAAGACCTACCAGGTCCAGATCCAGGCGGAGGGGTGGGCCCGGGCGGAGAACAAGGACATCGGCCAGCTGTACGTCCGCAACGGCATGGGGCAGATGGTCCCGCTGGATGCGCTCGTCGAGGCCGAGAACGTGACCGGGCCGGACTTCATCCCGCACTACAACCTCTACGAGACCCTCGAGGTGCTCGGCAATCCGAACGTGTTCAAGGGGAAGAGCTCGGGACAGGCGATCGCCGCGATGGAGGAGCTCTGCGAGGAGTACCTGCCAGCCGAATACGCCTACGAGTGGTCCGGGACCACCTACCAGGAGCTGGCGGCCGGCAACCTCGCCCCGATCATCTTCGGCCTGGCCCTGATCGTGGTCTTCCTCCTGCTCGCCGCCCAGTACGAGAGCTGGGTGCTGCCGGTGATGATCATGATGGTGGTCCCCCTCGCGATGCTCGGGGCGCTGCTGGCGCTCATGATCGCCAAGCGACCGCTCGACGTCTACGGACAGATCGGCCTGGTGACCCTGATCGGACTCGCCGCGAAGAACGCGATCCTGATCGTGGAATTCGCCAAGGAGCTCCGTGCCGACGGGCAGGACATCGTGACCTCCGCCATCTCCGCCTCCAAGCTGCGCCTGCGACCGATCCTCATGACCGCCTTCTCGTTCATCCTCGGGGTCACCCCGCTGGTGATCGCCTCCGGGGCCGGCGCTCAGAGCCGCCAGTCCATCGGCTACGTGGTCTTCGGGGGGATGCTGCTCGCCACGATCATCACCCTCGGCGTGGTCCCCGTCTTCTACGTGATCTTCGAACGACTGCGGGAACGGTTCGGCGTGGATCCCACGCTCAAGATCAAGCCCATCGAGCTGCCCGACGAAGAGGGTGCGCTCTGACCGATGTCCCTCTCGCCGGACCAAGCCCGGACCCTGATGCACGAATGGGTCGAAAGCACCTCGCTGCGAAACCACATGGAATCCGTGGCCTGCTGCACCGCCGCCTACGCCCGGCTGGTCGAGCCCGGGGAGGTCGATCGATGGGAGGTCGCGGCCCTGCTCCACGACCTGGACTACGAACGACATCCCACCATCGAGGAGCATCCCTTCGTGGCGGTCGAGCACCTGCGGCAGCGTGGTGACGTGGACGACGAGATCCTGAACGCCATCCTGGCCCATGCCGACTACTCCGGGGTCCCTCGCGAAACCCCGATGGCGCATCACCTCTACGCCTGCGACGAGCTCGCGGGATTCATCGTGGCCTGTTCCCGGGTGATCCCGAACGGCGTCGCCGACCTGAAGCTGAAGTCGGTGCGGAAGAAGTTCCGCAACGCCAAGTTCGCCGCGGCCGTGAACCGGGACGACGTCACCCGCGGGGCCGCGGGGATCGGGGCCGAGCTGGACGAGCACATCCAGTTCTGCATCGACGCCCTGGTGGCGGATCGCGAACGGCTGGGCATCTGAACGGGGTCAGTTCCGGTTGACGTCGTCGTGCGACCCGAGCCCGAACGGCAGTTTCTCCGGATCGATGTCGACGACCGTGATGTCATCCAGTCCCATGGAGGCCAGTCCCCGGCGGGCGCTCCGTTCCGGGGAACCCCGATCGTCGTCCGGCTCCAGTTCCGACGGCTTGAGCAGGAACACCGGCTTGGTTTCCAGCAGTCCCTCCATCCGGTCCGGCATCGCCATGACCGTGATCCCGTCGACCATGGACCGGTGGATCCAGTTCTCGATCGACTCGAGCGAGTGGTCCTCGCGGGTGAACGGCAGGACCATCACCACCGCGTCGGCCACCAGCAGCTCGCGGGCGAGACGCACGTCCTCGGACTCGATCGCGCGCTCGTGGCCCAGCTGGGTCGCGTCGATCTCCTGGATCTCGCCCGGGAAGGCCCGGTGCAGGCCGGAACTCAGGGCGCCCCCGAGGGCGTCCTGTTCGCGCGATGCGTTGACAAGGAGGACGTTCATGTCTGACTATACGGCCCGAGGATTCCCTCGTTCGGGAAAGGGGGGGACCCGCGCATGATTCCCCCCGGCCGATCGCATCCAACCCACTCTTTCCCACGTTGCCGCATGGACTTCCGATTATGGGCCACCCTGCCGGATTGATTCGACCAACGATGCCGGGACTGCTCATCGGGGCGGCTCTGGTCATGGCGGCCGGTCTTCCCGGCTGCACGACGGTCTCGGGTTCCGGCCGGAGCCAGGTGAACCTCTACTCGCCGGAGCAGGACGCCTCGATCGGGCAGCAGGCCTGGGCCGAGGTGCTCTCGGACCCGGCGGTGCTGCGAAGCGGGCCCGAGGTCGAACGGGTGAGGCGGGTGGGCGACCGCATCGTCGCCGCGGCGACCAGGCTCCATCCCGAGGTCTCCCGGGGCTTCGTCTGGGACTTCGCGGTCATCGACGACCCCGACCAGATCAACGCGTTCGCCCTCCCGGGCGGAAAGTTCGCCGTCTACACCGGGATGCTCGGGTTCACCGCGGGGGACGACGACATGCTGGCGGCGGTGCTGGGCCACGAGGCGGCGCACGTGACCTCCCGGCACGGGACCGAGCGACTCACCCAGGTCACCATCACCGGAGCCGGGATGAGCGCCACCCGCGCGTTCGTGCTCGGCGACCTGGACCCCGCCGATCGCGACCTGGTCATCCGGGCGATCGGTGCCGGTGCCAACGTCGGGGTGCTGCTTCCCTTCAGTCGCGCCCACGAGAGCGAGGCCGACGTGCTCGGGCTCATGATCGCGGCCGACGCGGGATACCGACCCCGGGCCGCCCTCCGCCTCTGGAGGAAGATGGGCGAAGAGGGAGGACGGCAGGCCCCCGAATTCGTCTCCACCCACCCCAGCTACCAGACGAGGCTCGACCTCCTGGAGCGATCGATGCCCGCCGCCCTCCGCCTCTACGAGTCATCGGGTCGTGGAACGTCGTCGGGACCCGGCCGGACCGGGGGGTAGCAGATCGGACCGAGTCGCTCGCTGAACGCCTCCGCGCCGCCCGGATGGAGCAGGATCTCCAGCGACCGATCGAGGAACAGGTGGAGGAATCGACCGCAGTCCGCGATGGAGCCCCGGTTCAATCGCCCTCCGTGGGTCGCCCCGCCGTGCAGCAGCTGGCAACGCAGCTGGTAGACCCGGTACAGCAGCAATCGGTCCAGCGCCCGCTCGGTGTGTCCCCGGTCCAGGTAGTGCCGGCCCTTCCGGGGCAGGTTCCGCCAGGTCTCCCCGTCATCCCCCTCGCCGTCCTCGAGTCCCCGCCAGAAGTAGTGGTCGAGGTAGACGTTGTCGAAGATCCGCTCCACCAGCGTTCGTTCATCCTCGAGCAGTCCTCCCAGCAGGTGCCGACCGGCCCCGTCGTCGAGCGCCGTCACGTCCCGGATGAAGTCCCGGACGCTCTGGATGTCCCGCGCCGGGTGGTTCGTCTCGGGGTCCCACTGCCCGTAGAGCGCGTTGAACGCGATCCAGAGGAAGACCAGCTGGTCGTCGAGGGCCGATTCCCCGGACTCCCCCGCGACATCCTGTGCCCGGCCGAGCCACGAGCAGCAGCGGTGTATCCGGATCGTGAGGTCCGTGAAGCCCTCCCCGCCGTGGGCGGGATGCGACTGCCAGCGACGCTTGTACTCCCGTGCGACCGGGAGTGAGGAATCGATGCAGTTTCCGATCTCGCTCATGACAGGCAGATGCTAACAGGATGCGAGTATGCTGCCCCTTCAGTCGTCGATCCACGAGACGCCCGTCGGGTGAGCCCATGGAATTCAGCCACGAACAACTCCACTCCCTCACCCTCCGATCAGAGGGCTGGAAGTCGGTGTGGATCCTGCTCTGGGAGGCGCTCTACGAACGACTCCAGGGGATGCTGATCAACGGCCCCGCCAACGATCCCGACGCCTGGACGCTGAATCGTCAGTATTCGATGCTCCGCGACACCTCCCTGGCCCAGGACTTCATCGCCCACATGCTCGAGGACTACCGCCGGCGTGCGGAACTCGGCACCCTGCTCGCGGGCTTCGAGGGGGTGCCCGGGCAGGTGCTCGTCTACCTCGCGGCCCCCAAGCTGGTGCGGCGTCGCGCTCTTGATTTCGCGGCCCGACATGGCCGGATGGGCATCACCGGCATGCCGTGGCCTGAAACCGCCGAATCGCCGAGGTTCCGATCGGTCGACCTCGAGTCCCCGGAGGTCGAGTCCCCCGCGCCCGACGAGGCAGCCCGCCCCCGAGGCGCCACCGACCTGGGGACGTTGATGCTGAGCATCGAGTGGAACCCCGGCAGCGGGGTCGACGCCCGGGTCCGGATGGCCGCCCTGCAATGCTGGCCGCGGCTGGATCCCGGGCAGGTGGGCCTCGACCTCCTTGAATCGGACCTCCGGGAGCGGATCGACCCCGAAGCCCCGCGCGACGAGATCGACACCCTCCTCGAGCAGCATCGGATCGCCCGCAGGCGACTCGTCGAGCGGCTGCGGGCGATCGACGACGAGATCCACTCGGCCCCGCGGATGCACGCACCCCGCCGACAGGACCTCGACGACCAGCGGGTCCGGTGCCAGGTCGACCTCATCCTGGAACCCCTGCTTCGCGAGCAGGTCCAGCGGCTGCTGTCCTTGTCCAGTCCCGAGGCCGCCTACCAGCAGCTCTCCCGCTATCGGAAGGCCCACGCCCGGCTCTTCCCGAGCCTGAGGTCCGCCCTCCAGGGATCGGGGGGTGGTGCATGACCCGAACCAGTGAAAAAACCCCTCGATTCGTTCCCGGTCCGGTCAGGAACCCGGGTTCGACGACGTCGTCCCAACGTCGCCCCGCCGGCGGCGGAATCGACCTTCCCCGGGACGCCGGTTCGAACACGTAAGGAACGCCACCGTGGAACCCCTCGAATCCCCCGAATCGCGTCGACAGTCGGCCATCGCAGCCCTGGAGCGACGCCTCCGCGAGGCCACGACCGCCCTGGAGGGCGTGTTCGCTTCCGCGGGCCTGTTCGCCTGGGGGAACCCCTCGGCATTCAGGTCCTGGCCGGGTTCGATCCCCGCGACCGAGTCCGCCGGACTTCCCTCATCGATCGAGGCGTGGAGCGGCCCGCTCCTGGCGGGGCTTCGTTCGGATCATGGTGACCGACTCGTCCGGTCGGTCATCGAGGCGCAGGATGCCTGCTGGCTGCTGCATGCCGACCTGGAATGCGGCAGCCTCCTCCGCGAGGCCCACGAGTCGCTGGAGGGCGTGCTGCACGAGTGCCGGACGCTGCTGCTCGACGACGAGGCCGCGGCCCTCCTCGAGGCGTACCGGGACGCTTCCGCGATGGACCTGCTCCCGCCCGGACTGGCGTTGCCGGTGATCCGCCATCCGCTGGGCGAGACCCAGCGGGAGGCCCTCGCGCTGGACCCCGCACTGGAGGTCCCGCCCGTCACCCCCATCCGCCCGGTCCCGAGCTTCGCCCGCGAGCTGGTGTTCGACGGCGGCCGGCCCAGCCCCCGGATGATCGACAGCTTCCAGAAGCGCCGGGGGCGGATCCTCTGCGCCGACGGCAGCCAGGCCGGGATCCGCGCGCTCCTGGAGTCCGACTGGCGGGTCAGCGTGGAATTCGACGCCGAGCAGGGCTGGTGCGATCGCGTCGATTCCGTCAGAATCGGGGTCCTGTCCGCCAGCTCCCTCGACGGGGATCGCGATACCTGGGTCGTGTCGTTGGACCCCTTCGGGCTCGACACCCAGACGAGGCTCGTGGGACAGCCGATCGTGGTCGCTCTGGCCGGCGGCGAACGATTCTCGCTCTGAACCCCCGACCCGGAGTGCCCCGTCACGAACCACCAGCCAGTCAGGTCGGTCGATCAACCCGCCAGCCCCGGCTGGGACTGGCTGCTTTCCCACGATCCCCGGGACCTCGTCGAGCTGGTCCGGCTGGGCAAGGCCCGGCTCTGGGTCGAGGGACTCCTGAGGGAAGCCGATCGACGACTCGACGGCGCCCTGCACGTTCCCGCCTCCGCCCGCGGCGTGGATCGGACCTGGCTCCCGGCCGGGGTGGTCCCGGTGGTCGGCGCGCGGGACCAGTCCGAGGGAGGACTCGGGGTGCTGGAGTTCTCGCACTCGTCCCGTTCCCTGGGCTCACCCTTCGCGGACCGTCCCCCGACCGACGCCTCGAATGCCGGATCGGTCGAGACGATCGATCGCGCCATCGCTCTGGCGTGCGAACCGCTTTCCGAGTTCCTCCCGGAGTCGCTCCAGCCGCATGCCGGGCTCCGACTCGAGGGCGAACCCTCGGGCGACAGCCTCGCCCTGCCCGCGGCCCTGGGTGCGCTGCTCTGGCTCTTCGACTGTCCCTGGCCCGAGGACCTGGTCGCCACGGGCGGGCTTTCCACCAATCCGGTCGGGTTCTCGCCGGCGGTTCCGGACACCCTGCCCGCCAAGGCCCGGGCCGCGCGCCGGTGGGGATTTCGCAGGATCGCGCTCGTGGAGGATCCCGACGACGCGCGCACCGAGATCGAGGGCCTGGAAGTGGTCCGGCTGCCCCGCGAGCCCGCCGCGCTTCCCCTCGCCGCCGCGTCGCTGGACGGCGTGGCGTTCTCCGAGCATTCCCTCGCCCGGGCCCTCGCGATCTTCGACCTTCGGGTGGCGCGCGGCGGACCACGATCGGCCGATCGCGTGCTCCGGGCGACCCGTCCACTGCTCGAGGTGGAGTCGTCGGTCATCAGGCACATCGCGCACGACATGCGTTCCCGGGTCCAGCTGCATTCCGGGCGAACCGCCGACTCCGAGGACTCCCTCGCTCGCGCGGATGCCCTCCGCGGGCAGGGAACCCTCCCCGAGGGTCGCCTGCGCGACGTCCTCCGCTACCAGCAGCCGGCACACCGCTCGATGATCCACATCGATCTCGGCCAGTGGGACGACGAGCTCCCCGCCCACCGGGAGGTCGACGAGCTCATCGATGCGCTCGATCGACTCTGGCCGACCCGTCATGAACGCCTGATGCGATTCTTCCTCGCGAACACCAGGGCCCGGCGAAACGAATACCTGGGACGGATCCGTTCGGATCCGCACCGTCTCCAGCTCGCCTGGGACGATCTGGAACACGACCGCGGGGAGTGGGGGAGTTTGATCGAGGACTTCGCGATCCGGGAACTCCGCCTTCGTGATACCAGCCTCGCGAGGATCCAGAACCAGATGATCGACGTCGCCTACAGCCACCACCAGCTCGAGGGAGGCGTCCCCGAACGCTGGCGCGAGGTCATCACCCGCTTCGAGGCGCAGGCGCCGCCCCTCGACGAGGATGCGGGACCGCTGGCCCTGCACTGCCAGTCGCCGGGGCGGGGCAGGATCGGACTGCGCGGAAACGGCTTCGACGCGGTCGCGCGATACAAGCGACACCGGCTGCTGGGACGTCCCGGACTCCCGCCCGAGGCCGAACTGGTGCTCGAGTCGAACTCGATCGTCCCCGAGGCGGGGCTCCACTTCCCCTGGCCGCACTGGCTCGAACTGGTGGGGGCCGAAGGCCTCGATCGACGCGGTGCGCACCCGGTGCCGGTGGAGGGGGCCTGGGCCGGGGCGCTCCCCGCGTGGCGCCTGGAGGACGTCGATCCGCTCGGGATCTCCTCGGTCCTCGCGCTCCGCTCGCAGCACGTGCTCCGTCTTCTCGGGTACGACCCCCCGGAGCCCGCGGCCCCGGATCCCGGGACCCCCTTGCGGGAGCTCTACGACGAGCTTCGCGGGGATCCCGATGCGTTGCTTCGACGAACGCCCTATTGACCGCCTCGCCCGCGAACTACAATCGACTCCGGTCGTGAACACCATGAACCAGATCCCACCTGCATCGCTGGCGCCCCTGCTCCTGGGATTCGCGTCGCTGATCCACGCCGTCCCCCAGGATGATCCGGCCCCGGACCGACGGGTCCTGGCTTCCGTGGCGGACGCTCCCGACATCCTCTACCTGGTGGTCGACGACCTCGGTTGGCACGACGTGGGATTCACCGGAGGAACGTCACACCCGACCCCGGCGATCGACGGCCTGGCCGCCGACTGCATGGTCTTCGAGAACGCCTACGCCGATGCCCCGAACTGCGCGCCGACCCGGGCAAGCCTCCTCTCCGGTCAATCGACCGCCCGCCACGGCGTGCTCACCGTGGGCAGTTCCGCACGGGGCAGGGCCGCCGACCGGACCATCGAACCGGTGCCCAACCGGCGCTTCCTCGACCCGGCCCAGGACACCCTCGCCGACGACCTCCGGGCCGCCGGGTACCGCACCGTGCACGTGGGCAAGTTCCACCTCGGGCCGGATCCCCTCGACTACGGGTTCACCGACCAGCGGGGCGGGACCGGCGCGGGGCACCCGAAGTCATACCGAAGTCCCTACCGCAACCCCGCCCTCGAGGACGGGCCCGAGGGCGAGTACCTGACCGACCGGCTCGTGGGGGAGTCGGTCCGGTTCATCGAATCCGACGATCCCCGCCCCCTCTTCCTCCAGCTGTGCTTCTTCTCGGTGCACACGCCGATCCAGCCCCGTCCCGACCTGCTGGCCGCCTCCCGAACGCGGCTTGCGGGGTCCCGGCCGCGCGACCAGAAGTACGATGCGATGGTGCTTGCGGTGGATGCCGCGATCGACCGGGTGCTCCGGGAGTTCACCTCGCATCGCTCCCGCCCGCTGATGGTGATCTTCACCTCGGACAACGGCGGGTACGGCCCGCTCGCCGACAACGGACCACTCCGCGGCTCGAAGGGGATGCTCTACGAGGGAGGGATCCGGGTGCCGCTCGCGGTGAGGTGGCCGACCACCTTCAAGCCCGGACGCTGCGATGTCCCGGTCCTCCTGCGCGACCTGGTCCCGACCATCCACGCCGCGGCGGGGATCCCGCCCCCGGGGCGGACACTCGACGGGCGGAACCTGGAACCCGCGATCCTGGGACGACCGATGGAAGCCACCGCGTTGCACTGGCACTTCCCCGTCTACCTGGAGCGCGACTCCAGCGTCGAGGGGCCCTGGCGGACCACGCCGGTCGCCGCCTGCAGGCTCGGATCCCACAAGCTGATCGAGTACTTCGACACCGGAGCACTCGAGCTGTACGATCTGGACCGTGATCCCGCGGAGACCCTCGACCTCTCCCCGAGTCATCCCGATCTCGTTCGGCTCCTCCAGCGGGAGATGGAACGCTGGCGAGCGCAGGTCGGGGCCCGCCTGCCCTCCCCGACCTCCGGTCCACGAACGTCCTCCGATCGACCCGTTCCCCCCCGTCCGGAAGGGACTCCTTGACCGACGAGCCACCCCAGGACCGCGCCGATTCGTCTTCCGATTCGGATCCCGTCATGCCCATCGACCTGTCCGGGGAACAGCTGGCCAGGGTCCGGCGCATCGGTGCCCTGGGGCCCGAGGCCTCGGAGGCCCGGGACATGATCGATCGCCTGGCGGCGGTGTTCGCCGAGGCCGAGATCGAGGCGGAAAGCGTCTCGGCGGTCTCGCTGGGCGAGCGAACCATCGTCATGGTGGAGGTGGGCGATGGGGATGCCGGCGAGATCGTCCGGTTCCTGGGTGGAATCCTCGCGCACGAGCTCTCGGGGACGGTGGTCGGCCTGATCGGGAACCACGCCTTCACCCATCGGCTGAACGTGGCGCTGGATGCCGCCGGCCACGGTACCGACCTGCTGCTCCCGGACGAGATCATCTGGGTGGTCCCCGAAGCCCTGGAGCGAACCTTCCGCGAGCTGGACGACCACTTCCCCAGCGCCTCGCGCCGCACCTCGGTCGGGGATTCCGAGTCCGCGGGGGACGATGGGCCGGAGATCTCGTAAGCCCATCCGATGAAGCATCTTACATCCCGAGGTTTGGAATCCAGCCTCTGATTTGCTACACTGTCTCCTTATGGCCAAATCCTCCAAAAAGCGTGCCTCCGCCAAGCCCCGCACCGGAGGGGCCGGGGCGGCCAAGCCGGGCCGCACCCGGTCCAAGGGATCCACCAAGGCGACCTCAGGGAAGGCGTCCTCGGGCGTGGAGATGAAGCCGGGCGGCCTCACGCCCGACTCCATCACCAGCTACCCCACGGCCGTCCGGTACCTGCTGCGTCGTCCCGACGTCGAGCGGATGCGCGTCATTCGCGACAAGGACACCTTCAAGCTGGATCGCATGCGAACCCTCCTCGAGGAGATGGGCAACCCCGAGCAGCAGATCAGGACCATCCACGTGGCCGGGACGGTCGGCAAGGGCTCCACCTGCGCGATGGTCGGCGCGATGCTGCAGAGCTGCGGCTACGCGGTGGGCTCCTACACCTCGCCCCACCTCACCGACCTCCGCGAGCGCATCCAGATCGACGGGCACATGATCACCCACGCCCAGTTCGTGAGCCTGATCAAGTCGGTCGCGGAGGCCGCGCACCGGCTCGGGATCGAACCGACCTTCTTCGAGATCATGACCGCCGTCGCGTTCAAGCACTTCGCGGACGAGGCGGTCGACATCGCGATCATCGAGGCCGGACTCGGGGGTCGACTCGACTCCACCAACGTCATCCGCCCCGAGGTCACCGCGGTCACCCACGTGGCTCGCGACCACGAGCACATCCTCGGGAACACCCTGGTCGAGATCGCGTCGGAGAAGGCCGGCATCTTCAAGCGTGATGTCCCGGCCCTCATCTTCGAGCAGCCCCCGGAGGTCGAGGACGTGTTCCGGACCAGGGCCGAGGAGGTCGGCGCTCCGTTCAAGGTGGTCAACAAGGACATCGAGTTCAGCAACCGGTTCTGCTCGACCAACGAACTCGGACCGCACACCCGGGTCTGCCTCTACACGGACCGGAGCCGCCTCGAGCATCTCCCGGTCCCCCTCGCCGGGGAGCATCAGGCCAGCAACTGCGGTCTCGCGCTCGCCATCGTCGACGTCCTCAAGGGCGCCGGCTTCGACTGCCCCGACGACCGCGTCACCAGCGGCCTCGCCGAGACCAGGCTTCCGGGCCGGATGGAACTGGTCTGGAACAGCCCGCGGATCCTGGTGGACGGAGCCCACAACCCGGAATCCATCTCGGCGCTCATGCGCTGCGTCGGGGCCCACATCCCCTACGACTCCATGGTCTGCATCTTCGGTTGCTGCCAGGACAAGGACGTCACCGCCATGCTGGACCGGGTCAACCTCGGTGCGGACAAGGTTATCTTCACCCGCGCCCAGGGCAATCCGCGGGCCGCCGCCCCCGGCGACCTTCAGCGAGCCTTCGCGGAACGCAGCGGCAAGATGTCCCAGACCGCGGACACCCTTCCCGAGGCGCTGGAACTCGCCACCCGCGCGGTCAGCCGGGAGGACCTCATCTGCGTCACCGGCAGCTTCTACCTGGTCGGCGAGACCATGAAGCACCTCGCGAAGCGACAGCAGCAGCTGGTCTCCTAGCGACCGACCTCGCCGCCCGCGCCGCCCGTCTCCCCGTCGACCGTCACGCCCCGGGTGCCTGCCCGAGTGATACAGTGTCCACCACCTCGGCGGAGACCATGCCGGGTCCGCCCACGAACCACCCCGGCAGGACGCTCCTCCCATGACCGATCCGACCAGCAACGACCACGATCCGAACGAGACGTCGGGCCATCGCTACGACGCCGCGCTCGCGAACCGCATCGAATCGCGCTGGCAGTCCTGGTGGGACGAGCAGGAGACCTATCGCGTGTCCAACCCCGGGGAGCCGGGCTTCGACGCAAGCCGACCGAAGTTCTACTGCCTGGACATGTTCCCCTACCCTTCCGGGGCCGGACTGCATGTCGGTCATCCCGAGGGATACATCGGGAGCGACATCATCTCCCGGTACAAGCGGATGAAGGGCTTCAACGTGTTGCATCCGATGGGATTCGATGCCTTCGGGCTCCCCGCGGAGCAGTACGCGGTGCAGACCGGGGTGCATCCCCGGGTGACCACCGCCAACGCGATCGAGAACTACCGGCGACAGCTGAGGAGCTTCGGGTTCAGCTTCGACTGGTCCCGGGAGCTGGCAACCACCGACGAGGAGTACTACCGGTGGACGCAGTGGATCTGGCTGAAGGCGTACGGGTCCTACTTCGACCGGGCCAGCGGTCGTGCGCGACCGATCGAGGAGATGCGACGCGCGCTGGAGTCAGGCCGGCACGTCCCCGAGGGCCACGACGGCCCCCTGGGCCCCGAGGACGTCGAACGTCATCTCGACTCGATCAGGCTCGCCTACCTCGGGTACCAGACCGTCAACTGGTGCCCGAAGCTCGGGACGGTCCTCGCCAACGAGGAGGTGATCGACGGCCGAAGCGAGCGGGGGGGGTTCCCGGTGCTGCGCAAGCCGCTTCGTCAGTGGATGTTCAGGATCACGGAGTACGCCGATCGACTGCTGCACGACCTGCAGCTGCTCGACTGGCCGGAATCCACCCGCACCATGCAGCGGGAATGGATCGGACGTTCCGAGGGGGCCTCGATCAGCTTCAAGGTCGGTGAGGGCGCGCTGGAGGTCTTCACCACCCGGCCCGACACCATCTTCGGCGCGACCTACATGGTGGTGGCCCCCGAACACCCCCTGGTGGATCGGGTCCTCGAGACCGGGGGCCGTGAGGACCTTCGCGAGTACGTGGAGGCCGCGCGGAACCGTTCCGACGTCGATCGCATGGCGGACTCCAAGGAGAAGACCGGCATCGCCCTCGGCCTCGACGCGATCAACCCCGCCACCGGGGCCGCCATCCCGATCTGGACCGCGGACTACGTCCTCATGGGATACGGCACCGGTGCGATCATGGCGGTGCCCGCCCACGACGAGCGTGACCATGCCTTCGCCGGCCGGTACGGCCTGCCGGTGGTCCGGGTCGTCGATGGCGGGGGGGACCTCGAGCAGGGTGCCTGCACCGGCAGCGGGAACATCGTCGCCAGCTCCAACGACGAGCTGTCCCTCGACGGCCTGTCCGTCGAGGACGCGAAGCGGACCATCATCGAGTGGCTCCAGGCGAAGGGGCTCGGCCGCGGCCAGGTCAACTACAAGCTTCGCGACTGGCTCTTCAGCCGGCAGCGGTACTGGGGCGAGCCCTTCCCGATCGTCTACGACGCGGAGGGAAGGCACTATCCGGTCTCCGAGCAGGCCCTCCCCGTCTCGCTCCCCGACCTCGAGGACTACGAGCCGATCGAGAGCGACGATCCCACGCCGCCCCTCGGCAAGGCCACCGACTGGGTGAACACCACCGCCGGCGAGGCCGGAGTGGATCCCCGCCTGCTCGACCCCTCGACCCCGGTGCGCCGCGAGACCAACACCATGCCGGGCTGGGCGGGGTCGTGCTGGTACTACCTGAGGTACTGCTCCCCGGGGGACGACTCGCGATTCGTCGACCGGGATGCGGAGCGCTACTGGCTTCGTTCCGAGGGCGGTGGCTCCGGGCCCGTCGTGCCGGCCGCGGGGGAGGAGGACTTCGACTTCTCGAAGCACGACATCGGCGCGGTCGACCTCTACATCGGAGGTGCGGAGCACGCGGTGCTGCACCTGTTGTACGCGCGGTTCTGGCACAAGATCCTCTACGACCTGGGGGAGGTGCCCACCCCGGAACCCATCACCAAGCTCTTCCACCAGGGGATGATCACCTCCTACGCCTACCGTCGCGGGGACGGGTCCCTGGTCGCCACAGACGAGGTGACCGAGGACGGGAGCGGGGGCCACGTGGAGACCGCGACCGGCGACCCGGTCGAGCGGATCGTCGCCAAGATGTCGAAGTCGCTGAAGAACGTCGTCAACCCGGACGCGGTGGTGGCGGAATACGGGGCGGACACCATGCGCCTCTACGAGATGTACATGGGGCCCCTCGAGGCCTCCGCACCCTGGAACACCCGGGACATCGTCGGGGTGTACCGGTTCCTCCAGCGGGTGTGGCGCCTGGTGGTCGACGAGTCCAGCGGGGAGCTGCGACTGGTCGGAGATGCCGATCCGGACCTCGAGCGACTCCTTCACCGGACCATCGCGAAGGTGGGATCCGACATCGAGCGGCTCTCCTTCAACACCGCGATCGCCTCGATGATCGAATTCGTCAACCGTGCGACCGGCACCGGCCTCTCCGCCGACCAGCTGGATCGATTCCTCAGGATCCTCGCGCCCTTCGTCCCCCACTTCGGCGAGGAGCTCTGGCATCGGATGGGACGCGAGGTCTCCATCGCACACGCGGACTGGCCGGTGTTCGACCCGGAGATGCTCCGGGACGAGCTGGTGGAGATCCCCGTCCAGGTCCTGGGGAAGGTGCGGAGTCGCATCTCGCTCCCGCCCGACGCCGACCGGGAGGAGATGGAGCGGGCCGCGCTCGCGGATGACCGGATCGCCGGGATCATCGAGGGCAAGACCGTGCGCAAGGTCGTCGTCATTCCCGGCCGACTCGTCAACATCGTCGCCAACTGAGACCGGTCATGGAAGACACCCCGCACAAGGACTGGTTCCTGCTTCACGAGTTCTCGAATCCGGCGGAGGCGATGAACGTGGTCACCACGATCCTGTCCATGGAGTTCGATGCGATCCTGGTCGACGCAGGTTCCGGGTCGATCGTCGCGGGCTCCCGTTCCTCGTCCGGCGAGCCGGACGACGACCCCCAGCAGCCCATCGAGCTTCAGCCGCGCCTCAACTTCCGGGATCCCTCGATGCCCGGACCACTCCCCGCCTCCCAGTCCTCCCATCGTCCCGCCGAATGCGGGTCCCGTCACCTCGACCTCGGGCAGGGTCCCTGGCGGGTGCTGGTGCCCCTCGAGGATCATGAGGAGCTGGATTCGCTGCTCGAGGCGATCATCACCGAACAGTCGGCGTTCGATGCCCGGCACGAGGAACTGCGACGCTCCGAGACCACCCTCATGCGTTACTGCCTCCTGGGCCTGTTCCTGCTCTTCGGGTGCTTCGTGCTCCTCAGGCTTCTCGGGGTCCTATGATTGACGGTCGCTCGGGACGCACCATGAACCAAGACCCGGAACAATCACGCTCCGTCGGCCTCTCGATCCTCGGGAGCAACCAGGTCGAACCCTGGGGGCTGCCGGACCCCGGCCCCTCGACCCTCGCGGTCGCGCTGGATGGTGAGCATCCGCCCTCCCGCGAGGAGCTGAGCCGGTTCCTGCTGGAGCGATCCTCCTCCGAGGAGTCGGTTCGCGAACTCGACGAACGGCTCGCGGGCCCTCCGTTCGCGCTCTGGTCCATGCCGGTCGCCATCGGATCGCACCCGATCCCGGCGGTGGTCTGGGTCGAGGAGGTCCAGGACCCGGAGGGGCTCCCCCCCGTGGCGTCGCAGGCGCGCTGGCTGCTCGCCGTACAGACCATCCTCGACCCCCAGCAGCCCCTCGAGACGTGGACCAGGATGGCCGGCTTCCTGCTGGATGCCTCGACGGAACCGCTCGCCCTGCTCGACGAGGAGACCGAGCAGTGGTTCGGTCCCGAGGAGCTCTCGCTGCACTTCCGCGGGACGTCGCCCACCACCCACGAGGAGATGCTCTTCCGGGTCGATGCCTTCGCGCTGGAGTCCCCACCCGAACAGTCGGATTCGGTCTGGTTGCACACCCGGGGGCTGCATCGGTGCGGGTGTCCCGAGCTCGAGCTCCTCGAGCTCCCGGGCGATCGCATGTCCACGGCCCACGAACTCATCAACGCGGTCGGAGCCATGCTGGTGGCGCGGGGCAGCCCCGGTCCCGGTGAACCCTTCGAGATCGCACCCCCGCTCCAGGTGACGCTCCAGGACTGGGCGCGCTGCACCGAATTCCTCTCGGACGCCTCGGTGGGCGGTCGCCGGCATCGAGAGACCCTCGGTGGATCCCGGGACAACCCGTTGCTGGTGGCCCGTGCGGTGTTGTGCAGCCCCGAACTGGCGGGGACCTTCCGGAAGATCCACGTCTGGCCTCGCGAGACCATGGACTCCATCGACTCGGGGGAGTCCGCGCTCGAGCGGACCCCGTCGTGGACCCGGCACCGTTCGGCGATCGCCCGCTCCCTCTGGCCCAGGTTCCTCGAACTCCACGGCTCCGGATCCAGCATGCTCGCCTGCATCGCCATGGAGCTCCTGCCCGGTTCCCGGGAACACGTGTGGGTGAGGGTGCTGGAGGCCGGGGAGGACTCCCTCAGCGGGGTCACCGTCTCCGACCATCCCTCCGGCTCGCTCCCGGGCGGTTCCCGGGTGGATCTCGACCGACTCGATACCCTTGTGGACTGGTTCTCTCCGGACCAGGAATCCAGTTCAGGAGGTGGACGGTGACCAGACCGAACAGCGAGGACGACCAGTTGGTGGTGCTCGAGGAATGCAGGAACGAACTCGAGGCGCAGGAACTCAGGTCCGTGCTGGTCGATTCCGGCATCCCCGCGTTCGTGTTCGAGAAGGAGACCCTGGGCATCGGACTCGGCTGCACCGGTTCGAGGTTCACGGGAGCCCAGGTCAAGGTGCCCCGGGCGCAACGGGATCATGCCCGCGCGGCGCTCGAGGAATCACGCAGCCGTTCCGCGGAAATCGACTGGGACAACGTCGACGTCGGGGATCCGGTCCCCGAGGTGATGGACGTCCTCGAGAATCGAAGTCTCGTGCACAACACCCGCCGTCTCGTGACCGCCCTCGGTCCGGTCGTCGGGCTGGGCTTCCTCGCGCTCGCACTGGCGGGCATCGTCCTCTTCTTCGTACTCTGAATCGGGGGCTCGAACGCCATGACGCGACCACTCCATCTCCCGCTCTGGTGCCTGGCGGTCCTCCATCTCCTGCTTCTCGGCGGATGCGGATCCGATCGCGACATGCTTCACGGGAGGGTCCTCTCCGCCTACCAGTCCGGCGCTCGCTTCGTCGACGCCTCTCAGCTGGACGACGGGATGATCAGGGGGGAGGCGATCCCCGGGGCACGGGTGGAGCTCGTTCGCGATCCCCGCAGCCTGCGGCGGGAGGTCGTGGCGAAGGCGACCTCCGACCTCAACGGCGACTTCTCCATGAAGGTCGATGCCTTCGGGGCCGGATGGATGAGCGAGGAGTGGCTCGTGCGCTGCGTCCACCCCGGGTACCCGATGGTCGAGCTCTTCGAGTCCCTGCCCATGCTCGACGGCTCGAAGGTCCTGCTCATCGACATGTCCGGCTCCTCGACCTCCGCCGACGAACGGAACATCACCGAGCGGGAACGCATGCGTCGGGAGATCGACCGCTACGCCCGTTGACCGGGGTCGATCGGACAGGGCCATGAAGCTTCGATACCGAATCCATCTTCCCGGGATCCTCTTCATCCTGCTCACGGTCTTCGTGGGCCTGGCCGCGGCCCAGCGGCCCAACAACCTCGTCGTCTGGTCCTTCGGGGTGCTGCTGGCCCTGATCCTCGTCTCCGGGGTGGTCGGTTCCTCGATGATGAGGAAGCTGCAGGTGCGGAGGCTCGAGGTCCGCCGGGCCGCGGCCGGGGAGCCCCTCGAGTTGCGCTACGTGGTGGAGAATCGCTCGCGTCGCCGGTCCGCGTTCGCCCTGCAGGTCAGGGAGGTCGATGCACGAGGTCGTCCCGTCGCCTTTCCGATGCTCGCCGCCCAGAGCTTCGGCTGGATCAACCGGGTGGGTCCGGGGGCATCGCAGGCCTGCGACGCGGTCCTCTGGCCCGCCACCCGGGGGGTGATCGACCTCCGGCGGATCCGCATCACCTCGCGGTTCCCCTTCGGCTTCAACGACCGGGCGATGGACCTCGACCATCCCCACCGGATCGTGGTCCAACCGCGCACCCATCCGGTCCGGGAGGAGATGTTCCGGGCGGTGACCACCGGGGGGCCGGGGGGCTTCGGCATCTCCCGCCGGCCCGGCGTGGGCGAGGACTTCTACTCGGTCCGCGAATTCAAGCCCGGGGACAGCATCCGCCAGATCGCCTGGAAACGATCGGGGATCTCCGAGGATCCGCTGGTCATCCAGCGCTCCATGTCGTGTCCTCCCCGTCTCCGGGTGGTGGTCGACCTGTCCCGGGAGCCGGGGGACCTCCGGTTCGATGCGGGCTCCGGGGTGAGTGCGGAGGATCTCGAGGAACGAGCCATCACCATGGCGGCGTCGCTGGCCAGCGCCGCGGAACAGCATGGCGTGGAGTTCGGTCTCACCGTGCTGGGGGTGGACGTCCCGTCGATTCCCGTTCGGCGGGGGGCCTGGCACCGCGAGCGAGTCCTCACTGCGCTGTCGGTCATCGATCTTTCCCACCCTCGGAAGCCACGCACCCCCCCGGAACCGGGCGACGAGGAGCGATGCTCGCTGGTGGTGGTGCACCCCGCAGGGATCGATCCCGACCTGCTTCCCGACCGGGCGTGGCACTACAGCGCGACCCGGATCGACCAGGTCCTCGACCTCGAGTCCCGGTCCGCCTCGCGAGGCGAGTCGAGGTCTCCGGTGCCGGTGGGGGAGGTCCTCGCATGAACCTCCGACGTCGGTTCCGTCTCTGGTTGCTCCTTCTGCTGATCCTCTCGCTCGCCGCGGTGTCCGTGGCCACCTTCCGGCCCTGGCTGCTGATCCTCTGCGGCCCGATCCTGGTCTCGAGCTGGTACGTCTGCGAGCGACGCCGGTCGATCCACCTCAGCCGGACCCTGGTCAACATCGGAGCCCTCCTCGCGCTGGTGCTGGTCGGCCTGAGCTGGATCACCGAGCCCGACACTGGTCGGGTCATGGAGCTGCTCGGAGTCTTCGTGCTGATCCTGCTGATGCTTCGCCAGTTCCAGCAACGAACGACCCGGGAGGACGCCCAGCAGATCCTTCTCTCCGCGATCCTGGTGATCTCATCCATCATCCAGAGCGACCGATTCATCTTCGGGGTCATCGTGGTGTTCTGGCTGGTCACGCTCGTCTTCGTGGTGATGCTCTTCCAGCTGCACTCGGGATCCGTCAATGCGCGATCCGTCCGGCGACGGTCGGCACCCACCGAGCGTGACCACGTCCCGCCCCTCGAGACCCGCTTCGAGTCGCTGGACCTCACCCGGATCCGGCTGCTGGCGGGGTTCGCGTCGCTGGGGATCATCCTGATCAGCATCGTCGTCTTCGTGCTGTTCCCCCGGCAGATCCTGTTCCGTTCCGGGGTGCCCGGCAACCGCGGGGAGCAGAAGTCGGGGTTCGCCGAGACGGTCGACCTCATCTCCAGCGAGCGCATCACCAGCTCGCGACGAGAGGTCTTCACGATGCGCTGGGTGGATCCCGGCGGCCAGAGCGCCCGCTGGGTCGAACCCGTGCTCCTGCGCGGTGCGATCCTCGAGGGGTACGACCCCACGCTGGGCCGGTGGGTCGCCAGCCCCGGTCCGGACCGAGACGACCTCCTCTCGGTCCGGGTGGGTCCCTCCCGGTTCATCGACCTCAGTCGAGTCAGGATCCCGCAGCAGATCCAGACCTACACCCTGTGGTTCGAGATGCGCTCGATGGCCACCGACATCTTCTTCAGCCCCTGGGCCCCGGTCTCCATCTCGACCTTCGATCCGCGGGAGGTCCTCTTCGACCGGTCGAACCTGCTGACCACCGATTCCGGTCGCCAGGTCATCAGCAGCTACTCCGGCTACGGGATCCGGGTCCAGCCCTTTCCCAGCGAGGAGGTGCTCGGGATCCTCAGCGGCGGCCCCCCGGCACCGGTCCGATCCGCTCGCTTCCCGGTGTCCGGGATCCGGGAGCTCGCGATGGAGGCCCTCGCCGGGCAGGGGGTCGATCCCGAGAGGGGACCCGAGGAGACCCTCTGGCAGCGGAATCGCAGGGTCGCCGACTCCCTCGAGACCTGGCTCGAGGACAACTGCCGGTACACCACCGACCTCCGGGACTTCATCCAGGTCGGGGGGGAGGATCCCATCCTCAGCTTCCTCACCAGGTACCGGTTCGGCCACTGCGAGTACTTCGCCTCCGCCCTCACCGCGATGTGCCGGAGCATCGGGATCGAGTCCCGGCTGGTCACCGGGTACGTGGCCATCGAGTACAACGACGTCACCGAGCGGTACGTCGTCCGCGAGTCGAACGCCCACGCGTGGACGGAGGTCCGCACCGGCGACTACCAGTGGTCCCCCTTCGATCCCTCCCCCCGGGCCTTCCTCGAGAACCAGCAGGCGGCCAACGAATCGTGGTCCGACAGCTGGCGATGGATCTACGACCGGATCGACTTCTTCTGGAATTCGGCGGTCGTCGGCTTCGACCAGCGCTCGCAGCAGAACCTCACGGAGCGCCTCACCCGGAACTGGCTGGGTTCCCTCAACGAGCTGCTCGCCTCGATCTCCGGCTGGCTCGCCTCGGCGAACCGGTTCTTCGCGTTCGGCATAGCCGGCTACCTCTGGATGGGCTCGGTGGTGGTCATCGCGGTCTGCTTCGCCGTGGTGCTGCTCTCGATCGCCCGGCGTCGGCGGCGGATCCTCCGTCAGATCGGGGTCCGCAGCCCCGATGCCGCGGTCCGGCGTCGACTCTCGAACGACCTGCGGTTCTGGTCGATCGCCCTCGACCGGATCGCGGGGAGCGGGTACTCCAAGCAGCCCCATGAAACCCCCCTCGTCTTCTGCAACCGGGTCGCGAGCGTCCGTCCCCGCGCGAACGACCAGCTGATGGTGCTCGTTGATGCGATGTACCGAATCCGCTTCGGCGGCCAGCGACTCGACCCCGAGGAACGCGAGCGCATGCTGGAGCTCGCCCGCCGGATCGACCTCTCACCGGGGGCGCCATGACCCCCGACAGCGACTTCGCACCCTACGACGACCAGGAGACCGAGGTCCAGCTCGCCGGCATCGCCGGGTTCCTCGAGCCCGGGGGCCGCGTCGCGGACCTCGGCGCCGGCCGGGGCCGGATCGCCCGGCCCCTCGCCCTCGGCGGGGCGACGGTGGTCGCGGTCGATTCGTCGATTCCCGGGGACGGCGACCGTCGCTGGTCCACGGACCCGGGGATCCACCCGGTGGAGGAGGACTTCCTGGGTCCCGACCCCGCGTGGTTGCGTGCGGGTCCGTTCGACGTGGTCTGCTGCCTCGGGAACACCATCAACCTGTTCCTCGAGGATGACCGGGTCGAGCGGCTCTTCGAACTGGCCTCCCGGGCGGTCGGGGAGGGTGGTGTCCTGGTGCTCGACGACGTCCCCTGCTGGTGCGAGGAGTGGCTGGATCCCGAGGACTGGCCGGACGGCATCCATCGATCCGGCACCCAGCAGCTCGCCTGGGTTCCCGATGCGCCGATCTTCAGCTACCGACGCGGGACGGAGGTCGACCCCGGTGCGAGGGTCCCTGGTCCCGAGGAGCGCCTGCTCCGTCTCTGGTCCGCGCCCGAGCTGGATCGACTCGCCGATCTCCACGGCTGGACCCCCTCGAGGCACCTCGAGGACGACCTCCTCATGGTTTTTTCCCGGGGGAGTTGAATCGTCCGGCTTGTCCGGGTGCTTTCACGGGTGGAGGCGCGGTGCGCCGCCGTCCCCTCCCGGGCCGGTGGCCGAGCTCGTCGCAACCGCCGGATCGGTGCTTGTCATGGTCCATCCCGTACTGCATGATCTATCCGGACCCGTCCCCTGCCCCCTCCCGGGCAGCCTCCCGCACAGCCTCCCGCACTCCACCCGGAGACAGTCCCTTGCCCGCTTCCAGATCCAGAACCCATGAGTGGAAACGCTCGCTCCAGCAGCTGTTCGATCGTGGTGGGGCCATCGAGTTCGCGGTCGTCCGCCCCGACGCCCCCGCGGACACCGATGATCCACACGACCACGCCTCCGGCAACGACCTGGTCTGGCGAGTCAAGGTCCTCCGGCTCACCGATCAGGAGATGACCGTCGAGGCCCCGATGGCGCTGGGCAGGCAGATCGAGATCGAATCCGGGATCGAACTCGTCGCAGCCATGTCCATCGGCCAGAACCGGTGGATGTTCAGGACGCGGAACCTCGGGTTCGACGACGCCGCCGCGGACCGGAGCCGGTCCCACCGGTCACTCCGACTCGCGCTCCCGGAGAACGTCCGGCGCTGCCAGCGCCGCGCCCCTCGATTCGACACGCGGGACATGAACCTCCCCGAGGTCGAGGTCTGGCCCCTGCTCGACCCCAAGAGCGTGGTTCCCGCGGAACACGCCGTCGCGCTCGAGTGGGCCGCGTGCCTTGATGGCGTCGACCCGTCCGTCCGGTCGCCCGAGGGCGAATCGGTCCACCCCTCCACCGGTCCCTCCTTCAAGGCCACCCTGATGAACCTCGGCGGGGGGGGCGTCGGGCTCCGGGTGGAATCCGCCGCCGCCGCCGCGCTCGGGCGCCACCGGGTCTTCTGGATCAGGGTTCCCCTCGAGCCGGAACTCGAGCTTCCCCTGCTGGTGACCGGGAAGGTCGTGCACACCCACATCGACAGCATGCAGCGGACCTACGCGGGCGTCGCCTTCGACTTCACCTTCAACCACCAGCACGAGGACGTGGTCGCCGCCCAGATACAGGCCTACATCGAGCGGGTGCAGAAGGCTCAGCTCGAGGCCCACGCCCGTTCGCCGGAGTCCGGCGAGACCGGCTCCTGAGCCCCCGTCGAATCGACCGTCCCGTCGCAGCACTCCTCGATGAAGCGCGCCAGCAGGGCGGTCTTGGTACGGCTCTCCTGGACCTCGAGCTCGGGTCGACTGTCCGCCACGATCCCGCATCCCGCCCCGTATCGCAGCGAGTGGCCGCCGTACCCGCCCGCCCGGTCGGGTCTCCGCTCCAGCTCGAGGGTGCGGATCGAGACGTCCAGCGCCATCCGGCCGCATCGACTCGAGTATCCGATCGCCCCGCAATAGGCGCCCCGGGGTGACTGCTCGAACTCCTCGATGATCTGCATCGCCCGGATCTTGGGCGCCCCGGTGATCGATCCCGGCGGGAACGTCGACTTCAGGATCTCGCCGAAGCCGGTGCCGGCGCGCAGCGTGCCCCGAACCGTGCCCACGCCGTGGATCACCCCGGGGTGGTGCTCGATCACTCGTGGTTCCTCGACCCTGACCGAGCCCGGATCCGAGATCCTGCCCAGGTCGTTGCGCATGAGGTCCACGATCATGGCGAGTTCCGCCGCGTCCTTGCTGCTCCCGACCAGGTCCGCGGGGTCCGCCCCGCCCGGAAGCGTTCCCTTGATCGGCCGGGAGCGGATCGACCGGCTGACGGGATCGAATTCGAGGAAGAGCTCGGGGCTCAGGGAGACGATGGTCCGGTCCCCGCAGCCACCCTCCACCTCCAGCACCCCGCCGAACCATGCCCCCGACGCCCTGAGCAGGTCCGCGGCCAGCCGGCGCCGGCTGGACCGGCTCTCAAGCCAGCACGAGGCGGCGAAGGGGCGGGTGATGTTCGCCTGGAAGACGTCACCGCTGTGGATGTATTCGACGGTCCGTTCGACCAGCCTCCCGTAGCTCCGGTCGTCGAGCTCCGGTTCCAGGGGACTGACCACCGGCCTGCTCCCCCTCGCCGGGCCCAGATCGAGCAGCCCGATCAGCCGATCGGCGTCCTGCAGGTCGCCCACCACCCACCAGGCATCCCGGACCCGGTCGTGGACCAGCGCCACCGGGCAGTCGAGGGACTGGGCCACCGGGCGGCCCGGCGCCGTTCCCGCCCCGGTGCCCGCCGCGGGTTCCAGGATCCCCCCCAGCTCGTAGTCCAAAAGGATGAGCCGCCCTCCGCGAAAGGGGGGGACGTCCGGGTCCGTCGCGGGCGGGAGGTCCGGATCCGTCGCCAGCCGGTCGAGGGTCCCGGCGAGGTCGGGCTCGTCCCCCCGGCAGCTCCGGGTCCCGCATGGAGTGCTCAGGATGCTCCACCGGGAGAACGACGAACCGTCCCGACCGCTGACCAGCGCCGCCAGCGGGAGGTCTTCCGGCCAGCGGGCGATGACGTCGATCGGGTCCGGGCCCGATCCCAGCGGCGTTGCGTTTGTGACGTCGGTCATGAGCCCATCATAGGATCGCCGCTACAATGCGCCTCGTCCCGGGCACGTTTGTCCGACAAAAGGGAATCATTCACACCATGTCCCCATCCCGAAGGCGGAACCACAAGATGACGACCAGCTCTCCACGCAAGCCCCGCAGCACTCGCCGCACCAAGAAGAGATGCTTCTACTTCGGTGCGAGGAAGACGGACGGCAAGGTCGGTCAGAAGCTGCTGCTCGGCGGCAAGGGCGCGAATCTGGCCGAGATGACCTCGATCGGCCTGCCGGTCCCGCCCGGGTTCACCATCACCACCGAGACCTGCGCGATGTACTCGAAGTCCGGCAAGCTGCCCGCCGGCCTCATGGACGAGGTGCGCAAGAACGTAGCCCTGCTCGAGAAGGAGCTGGGCAAGAAGTTCGGCTCCGCGAACGATCCGCTGCTGGTCTCCGTCCGGTCCGGGGCCGCGGTCTCCATGCCCGGCATGATGGACACCGTCCTCAACCTCGGCCTCACCGACAAGGCGGTCAAGGGGCTCGCCGCCGCGACCAGCAACCCCAGGTTCGCCTGGGACGCCTACCGACGACTGATCAACATGTTCGGCAACGTGGTGATGGGGGTCTCCCACGAGAAGTTCGAGGACGCCTTCGACAAGGTCAAGAAGCGGTACCGGGTCGAGCTCGACACCGACGTGCCCGCCGAGGGACTCGAGGAACTGTGCTCCGCGTACAAGACGGTCTACCGTCGCGCCGTGGGCTCCCCGTTTCCGCAGGATCCCATGAAGCAGCTCCAGCACTCGATCGAGGCGGTCTTCGGGAGCTGGAACAAGGACACCGCGATCTCCTACCGTCGGATCAACGAGATCCGCGGGCTCGACGGTACCGCGGTCAACGTTCAGTCGATGGTCTACGGAAACATGGGTGAGGACTCCGGGACCGGGGTCGCCTTCACCCGGAACCCCTCCACCGGGAAGAACGAGTTCTACGGGGAGTTCCTGATCAACGCGCAGGGCGAGGACGTCGTCGCGGGAATCCGAACGCCGGAGCCCATCGCGGTCATGGGCAAGTGGAACCAGCGGGTCTGGAAGCAGCTCTGCGGGGTCCGCAGGAAGCTCGAGAAGCACTATCACGACATGCAGGACATCGAGTTCACGATCGAGCGGGGCCGGCTGTTCATGCTGCAGACCAGGAACGGCAAGCGGACCGGCGCGGCCGCGGTCAAGATCGCCTGCGACATGGTCAAGGAACGACTGATCAACCGGGACACCGCGCTGGCCCGGATCCCCGCGAACGACCTGACCCAGATGCTGCTGCCCAGCTTCGATCCCGCGATGAAGAAGAAGGCGAGGTTCCTCTGCAAGGGACTGCCCGCCTCCCCCGGCGCCGCGTACGGCGCGCTCGCGTTCACCGCCGAGGAGGCGGTGGAACGCGCGGCCGCCGGCGAGGACGTCATCCTGGTCCGCAAGGAGACCTCGCCCGAGGACGTCGACGGGATGCACTCGGCGGCGGGGATCCTGACCTCCACCGGCGGCATGACCTCCCACGCGGCGGTGGTCGCACGGGGCTGGGGCAAGTGCTGCGTCGCCGGCGCGGGAGCCCTCCACATCGACGCCCGCAAGGGGACCGCCACCGTCGACGGCAAGAAGCTCACGCGCAAGGACGTGATCTCGATCGACGGTGCGACCGGGGAGGTGATGCATGGCGAGGTCAAGCGCAACGTCCCGAGCAGGATCTCCGGGGACCTCGCGACGGTGCTCAAGTGGGCCGACGCCAAGGCACGGATGAAGGTCAGGACCAACGCCGACGCCCCCTCGGACGCCAAGCGCGCCCGTGACTTCGGGGCGGTCGGCATCGGGCTCTGCCGGACCGAACACATGTTCTTCCAGGAGGACCGCATCGGGGCCATGCGCCAGATGATCCTGGCCGAGGACCTCCCCTCCCGCGAGAAGGCGCTCAAGAAGCTGCTTCCGTTCCAGCGGAAGGACTTCGAGGGGATCTTCCGGGCCATGAAGGGCCTCCCGGTCACCATCCGGCTCCTCGACCCGCCCCTCCACGAGTTCCTCCCGCACGAGGCGAAGGCCCAGAAGGAGGTCGCGAAGCACCTCGGGGTCCGCCATGCCGACATCTCCCGGCGGGTCGAGCAGCTCCACGAGATGAATCCGATGCTCGGTCATCGCGGCTGCCGGCTGGCGGTCACCTATCCCGAGATCCTCCGGATGCAGGTTCGCGCGATCGTCGAGGCCATGATCAACTGCAAGAAGAAGCGCATCGACGCACGCCCGGAGATCATGATCCCCCTGATCGGGACCTTCCAGGAACTGGAGATCCTCCGCGGCCTGACCGAGGAGACCATCCTCGAGGTACGGAAGTCGAAGAAGTTCTCGGGCAGGCTGGACATCCCGATCGGCACCATGATCGAGATCCCGCGAGCCGCGATCACCGCCGACGAGGTGGCCGAGCACGCCGACTTCTTCTCCTTCGGCACCAACGACCTCACCCAGATGGCCTTCGGCTACAGCCGGGACGACGCCGGGGTGTTCCTCCCCGAGTACGTGGGCCACGGCATCCTCGACCGCGATCCGTTCGAATCCATCGACCAGAACGGGGTCGGCCAGCTGGTGGACATCGCGGTGCGCAAGGGCCGGACCAGTCGCCCGGGCATCAAGCTCGGGGTCTGCGGGGAGCATGGCGGCGACCCGATGTCGATCGAGTTCTTCGAGAAGGTCGGGGGCTGCGGACTCGACTACGTCTCCTGCAGTCCCTTCCGGGTCCCCATCGCCCGACTGGTCGCCGCGCAGGCGGTCATCGCCTCCCGGCAATGAGCACGACGACCTGCAGACAACTCCTCCTGCTCGCCTCCTCGGTGCTGTTCATCGGGTGCTCGTCCACGTTCCGTCCGTACGCCTCCGACGCACCCCGTCCCGGGCAGGAGATCCAGCATCCCCCGCGAACCTACGACGTCCCGTTCGTGACGTCCCCGCCGGTCCTCGACGGTCGTCTCGACGAGGGTGCGTGGGCCATGGCACCGTGGTCCGGGCCCTACGGCGACATCCAGGGCCCGGCACTTCCCAGTCCCCGTTTCGACACCCGGATGAAGCTACTCTGGGACGATCAGTTCCTCTACGTCGGGGTGGTGATGGACGAGCCCGACCTCTGGGCGACCTACACCGAGCACGACCAGATCGTCTTCCACGAGAACGACTTCGAGATCTTCATCGATCCGGACGGTGATGCCCGCGAGTACTACGAGATCGAGGTCAACGTCCTGGGCACGATCTTCGACCTGTACCTGTACAACGCCTACCGGGACGGCGGACCCGCGGAACACGACTGGGACTGCGCGGGACTGCGTACCGCGATCTCCGTCGACGGGACGATCAACGACCCCGCCGACCGGGATCGGTCGTGGACGCTGGAGTGGGCGATCCCCTTCCGGGCGCTGGTCCCCCCCGCGAAGGTGGGGACCGACGAGGGGCCCGAACGCTCCCGTGGCGGGCGGGCCCCCGCCCCGTGGGAATCCTGGCGCATCAACTTCTCCCGCGTGCAATGGCACCTGGACCTCGAGGACGGTCGCTACCTGAAGAGGCCGGACACCCCGGAGGACAACTGGACCTGGTCCCCCCAGTGGGAGATCAACATGCATGTCCCCCAGCACTGGGGATACGTCCGCTTCCTGCCCCGTCCCGCGTCCTCGTGAATCCTCCGGTCTTCGTTCCCGGGTTCACGATCCCGGCATCGACTCCCGGATCCGGCGCGCCAGCGCCTCCCCCTGCTCGAGCGCACCGCTCCGCCAGGCCAGTTCCAGGCCGGAGCCGTCCTCGTACCGGGGGATGACGTGGAAGTGGACGTGCATCACCTCCTGGTTGGCCAGGGAACCGTTGTTCTGGAGCACGTTGTAGTGCTCGGCGCCGGTGGCCTCCATCAGCCCCGAGCAGATCCTCGGCAGGACGCGACCGATGGCCGCCGCCGATTCGTCGGAGAGCTCGTGGAGGAACGCCTTGCATTCCTTGGGGATCACCAGCAGGTGTCCCCGACTCAGGGGACCGACGTCCAGGAACGAGAGCACCAGGTCGTCCTCGTAGATCGTGTGGCAGGGGATCTCCCCGGAGATGATGCGGGCGAAGATCGTCCCTTGGGGATCTGGCATGCATCCAGCCTACCCTCGAAGCCGGCGAGCTGCGACCGGCCGCCCGATCGGGTACCGTCCGGGGATGCCGCCCACCGATCTCAACGCGCTCGACCTCCAACGACTGTTCACCACGCTCGTCGAGGGTCCGTCCTTCGATTCGTTCCTCGAACTCGTGCTGCACGAGGACCTCGACGAGGCGGGTGACCTCACCACCAACGCGATGGTCGACCCCTCCCGCGTCGTCGATGCGGCGGTGGTCTCGAGGAGCACCGGCGTCCTCGCCGGCATCCCCGCCCTCGACCACCTGCTGCGTCGCCACGCGGCGCGACTTTCCTGGTGGTGGCAGGCGGAGGACGGTGATCGCGTCGAGCCTTCGGACGTGGTCTGCAGGATCTCGGGGCCGCTCGCGGTCCTGCTGCCGGTGGAGCGGGTCATGCTGAACCTCCTCGGCCGTCTCAGTGGCGTGGCCACCCGGACCGCGGAGCACGTGCAGGCGGTCTCCGGGACCGGGGTGCTGGTCTGCGACACCCGAAAGACGACCCCCGGACTCCGCACCCTCGAGAAGTACGCGGTTCGCTGCGGAGGCGGGCACCTCCACCGGATCGGGCTGTTCGATGCGATGCTGGTCAAGGACAACCACGTGGGCGACCTCGACCCGGACCGCCTGGCCGCCCGGGTCGCCGAGGCCGCCGGGGCCGTCCGCGACGCCACCGCCGTCCGGTTCGTCGAGGTCGAGGTGGACGACCTCGACCAGCTCGACGCGCTGCTGGCGCTGCCGGAGGGGGTGGTGGACATCATCCTCCTGGACAACATGCCCCCGGACGTCCTCGCGCAAGCGGTCCGTCGGCGCGACCGGGAGGCCCCCCGGGTCAAGCTCGAGGCCTCGGGCGGCATCGGTCTCGACCGGCTGCCGGCGATCGCGGCGAGTGGAGTCGACCGGGTCTCGGTGGGGGGGCTCACGCATTCCGCCGTCCAGCTCGATTTCGGCCTCGATCTCCTGTGAACCAATCGAACGACCACCATGACTGGCCCGACCGCATCGAGCGGCTGATCGAGGGACTCGACGCCTTCGAGCGGGTGGTGGTGCTCTCCGAGACCGAATCCACCCAGGACGCCGCCCGTCGCGAGTCCGCGGACCCCGGTTCGGTGGTGGTCGCCGCCCGCCAGACCTCGGGTCGGGGCCGGCAGGGGCGGGCCTGGGCCGACGACCTCGGTCGTGGACTCTCGGTGACCCTGGTGGTCCACCCCGAGGACTCCGCGTACCTGTGCTCGCGCGCCGCGGTGGCCGTGGCCCGGGCCGTGGTTCCGCTGCTCGAGGAACGCCGACTCCATGCCGGGATCAAGTGGCCCAACGACCTCGTGGTGCTCTCCGGTGGCGTCCGCAAGCTCTCCGGGATCCTGGTCGAGCGCGACGATCGATCCGCGCTGGTGGGAATCGGGATCAACGTCCTCAGCCGGGCCTGGCCCCCGGGGCTCGGGGCGGCGGCCACTTCGCTCGAGGAGCTCGGGGTGGACACCACGCGGCTGGCCGTGCTCGAGCGCCTGCTCGTCGAATGGGACCGTGCCACGCGTCTTCGCCGCAGGGAGCTGCTGTCCGACTACGCCCGCTTCGACGTGCTCACCGGTTCCTCGGCGGTGGTCGAGGTCGACGGGACCACCATCCGCGGGACCGTCCGCGGCATCGATCCGTTCACGGGGATCACCCTCGAGACCGCACAGGGTCCGAGGATCGCGGACCCCGAGCGGGCGCACGTGGCGGACTGGCGACCACCCGGCGAATTCGAGGTCGGGGCCCGACCCGGCCGATAGACCGGGTGGAGGCGTCATGCATCGACTTCAGTCCGGTCTCGTCCTTTCGCTCCTGACCCTGTCCCTCCCGGCACCCGCCCAGGATCCCGGGCGCTTCGAGCCCGTGGAGTCGGGGGTCGAGGACGTGTCGGTCCTCTCGACCAGCCTTCGCGTCCAGCAGCCCGGACTCGATCCCGGGACGGGGTTCGACTCGGTGTATCGCGTCCCCGGCCAATCCGACCGGTACTTTCGCGCCAACGGGGCCCTCTTCGCGGTGTTCGACCAGTCCGTCTATCGCTCGTGGAACGGCGTGGGGGTTCCGGAGGTTCCCCCCTCCACCACCTTCCACATCGGGATCCCGCAGTTCCTCGCGGACCCCGCCCGGACGTCCTTCGACGGTGGTGCTCCAGCAAGCGCGCCCGCCGGTGCCGGGGTCGATCGACGCCCTGCCGGCCGAGTCACGCCGCCGCGGGGGATCCCGGTCGCCTCGACCTACCGGGGGGAGGAGGTCCTTCCACGGTTCCTCACGGACCACGCGTACCGGGGCCGTCGCCTCCGGGAGATCCGTTCCGCCCGCGACTCCCGTCCGCTGCTCACTCCCCCCGATTGAGGATCCTGATCTGGTCGAGCGACTTGCGTTCGATGTCCGGGACGGTGCAGCCCTTCGCCGGGTGGCCGACCGGGATGATGAGGAACGGTCGTTCGTTCGGGGGACGGTCCAGCAGCGTCGCGAGGAACCCCATCGGGCTCGGGGTGTGGGTGAGGGTCGCGAGGCCCGCGTTCTGCGCGGCGGCCAGCAGCATCCCCACCGCGATCCCCACCGATTCCTGCACGTAGTAGACCTGGTCGGTCGCGGTGGGGCCGGGAGACGGGGCGTCGTCCCGCACCAGCCTGAACACCACGATCAACCACGGTGCGTCCTCGAGGAACGGCTTGTTCGCATCCGTCCCGAGATGGCGGAGGTCCGAGATCCATCGCTGGTTGGACTCGCGCTCGTAGAACGACCGCTCCTCCCGCTCGGCGGCGACCCGGATCTCCCGCTTGAGCCCGGGATCGTCGATCGCGACGAACCTCCACGGCTGCTTGTTGGCCCCGCTCGGTGCCGTCCCCGCGGTCCGCACCAGCTCGTCGATGAGCTCCCGCGGGACCGGTCTTCGACTGAAGTGCCTGACGGACCGTCTCCCGGCGAGCAACGCCGAGAAGCGTCGTGCCCGTTCCAGGGCGTCGCCCGGCGGCGGAGCCGGCTCGTAGGGTGTGGTTTCGAACGACATCGTCACGTCTCCTTCCTGCGCCGGAGCCGAATCTAGCCGGTTCCGGGTCCGCCTGCCCGCCGTTCCGTCTCCGGTCCCGCGTCCCGCGACCACCATCACCTCCTCCCGCGGGTGTCCAACCGCGGGGTTGGTCGCTAGTCTGGCCGGATGCCTCGTCCGCCGAACAACCCGCTGGGTCGGGTTCCCGACCCGATCCGCGGCGCCACGAGTCGGCTGCTGGTCCTGGTGAGCTGCCTGCTCCCCGCAGCGGTTCACGGGGGAACGCGGCAGGCGGCCCCCCCGGTGCTCGCCCTGGAGACCAGCCCGCCGGCCGTGATCGGTCGCCCCCTCGCGATCCCGATCCGGATCGCACCGAGCCTCCTCGACCGGGAGGTCGTCGACCGGGTGCCGATCCGGCGCGAGGACGGTCGGACGGAGACCGGCCTCCTGGCCCGTCTCGACGTGGTGGGGTCGGACCGCTCCTCGTGGTCCTCGGATCGGTTCACCTACCGGGTGTTCCCGCCCGAGTCGTCGATGATCCCCCCGAACGGGGTCCGTGGACTCCTGCTGATCGACCTCGCGGAGGCCTACTCGGGGACGTTCCAGCTGGGCGATCAGACGATCACCCCCCGATGGATGGAACCGGCACCGCCCCTGGTCGGCGAGGTGCTGCCTGCGGAGTCCGGCCCCGCCTGGCCTTCGCTCGAGGATCCCACGCGGTGGTGGCGTTGGGCGCTGCTCGCGGAATCCCTGGGGGCGGCCCCCCCTGAACCCGTCGGAGCGGAGCGTGCGCGGCTGCTCGCGCGGCACAGTGCGGCCATCTGGCGATCCACGCTGCAACGAATCGCGCTCGAGAGTCCGGGTACCGCGGATGAACTGCGGGAGCTGCTGACCGCCCGTTGCCGCACCGGGTCCGGGCGCCTGGTCGCCGCCTGGATCACCGACCCCGACGAGCTGGGCCTGATACTCTCCCTGCTCGTCGACCTCGATCGACCAGCCGCGCTCACCGTGCGTTCACTCCTGTCCTACCTCGACGCCCGATTCCCGCTGCTGGCCTGGCCGTTGAGCTCCTCGGGGTCCCGGGTGCGGATCGCGCTGGCCAACCCCACCAAGGCCGAGCAGGTCGTTCGGCTGCAGTGGGTCGAGGGGGATCCCGTCCCCGTCGCGGAAGTGGTCCCGCCCGGCCGGATCATCGAGTTCGACGCGGACCGTCCCGATGCGATCGCCACCCTGTCCGACCGTCGCTCCCCGCCCTCCAACACGCTGGTGCTCAGTTGCGAATCGGTGGATCGACGCCTCGTCCTGCCGGCACCGTTTCGTGACGCCCTCCCGCCCGGACTCCGACTCGGACCCTGGCTCGCCCCGTTGACGCTGTCCGAAGCGTGGGATGGTCGGGAGCAGCCGGCTTCACCGTCCCGGCAGACCACCGCGTCGCTTCGCAAGCGCCTCGGTCGCTGGGAGCTCTTCATCGAGTGCATGACGGATCCCGGAGTCGATGAAACCGATGACCTGCTGGTGGTCCACCTCGGTCCCCAGGACGCACCGATCCGGATCATCACGCTGTCCCCGGAGGGTGAACTCGACTTCACCCCGGGAGCGGGCGCGCTGCGTGGCGCGGATGCGAGGGTCATCCGCTATCCGGATCGCTGGCGGGCCTCCATCCAGCTCGAGCCCTCCCTGGTGGCGTCCGCGGCCGCCCCGGGCCTGCCCGAGACTCTGCTGCTGGGCCTGCGCCGGGTCATCGATGATCGGTGCGCGGGGTCGGCGGAGATCCCGGTCCCCTCCTGGTCCTCCCGGACCCCGGTGACGCTCGTGGACCTCTCCGAGTGGGGAGATATTCCCCCAAGTCGCAACCGCAGCACTCGTTAGGCGGGAGCTTCCGTATACTCATGGGCATGAGCAACGGCTCCGAACCGCCAGACCGGTCGACGACCCGGGTGATCGCGCTCCTCAACCAGAAGGGCGGGGTGGGCAAGACCACCTCGACCGTCAACCTCGGGGCCGCCCTGGCGGAAATGGGACTGCAGGTGTGCGTGGTCGACATGGACCCCCAGGGTCACCTGTCGCTCCACCTCGGGGTCGACGGCGAGACGGTCGGCGAGACGGTGTACGAGCTGCTGCTCGAACCCGAGGTCGAGCTCGACCAGGTGCTGGTCAAGGTGCGGCCGAACCTCAGTTGCCTTCCCTCGCGGGTCGACCTGGCGGCCGCCGAGACCGAACTCGCGCAGGATCCGGACCGCCACCGCCGGCTGCAGAACAAGTTCGCGGACGGACTCCGGAAGTTCGACTACGTGCTGCTGGACTGTCCACCGAGCCTCGGCGTGCTCACCCTCAACGCCCTCAGCATGGCCCAGGAGGTCTACGTGCCGATGCAGGCGCACTTCCTCGCCATGCAGGGAGTCGGCAAGCTGTTCGAGACCGTCGGGCTCGTCTGCCAGGGGGTCAACCCCGACCTCAAGGTCAGCGGCGTCATCCTCTGCATGCACGAGAAGCTCTCGACGCACGTCCGCGAGGTGGTGGGCGAGCTGGATGACTTCTTCGAGGAACACCGGGGCAGCCCGCTTCCCTGGGCGGACGCCCGGGTGCTGCGCCCCGCGATCCGGAAGAACATCAAGCTGGCGGAGGCCCCCAGCTTCGGGCAGACGATCTTCGACTACGCCCCCTGGTGCCCCGGGGCGATCGACTACCGGAAGCTCGCGGAACGCATCGTGTCCGGTCACCTCGAGCAACCCGTTGCCGCATCGACCGATGGTCGGGCCACGTCCCCGGATCCGAGTCCCGGGAAGGTGATGGTGGAGATCGACCTGGACCCCTCCGACGAGACCGACCCCTCCGCGGATGGCGAACCCGCGGCGGCCGACCCGGACCCCGACCCGGTGGTCGCCGGCAGCCTCAGCGTGGAACCCCGGTCCACTCCGGAAGACCTGGATGGAAGACCGGATCACTGAGGCGCCAGCGGAGTCCCCCGGTCCCCGCCCCACGGCCACGACGCCTGCCCGGCTCCGCGCCCATGGACATCTTCGTGTCTTCGCGGTCGCCTACATCATCCTCCTGGTCGTGGGGACTCACTGGCCCCGGCTCGACGTCGGCTCGGCCCCCGGTGGTTCCGACAAGCTGCTGCACTTCCTTGGATTCGGGCTTCTGGTGTTCGCGCTCCGAATCCCGGGCTGGCTTCGTGGATTCTGGTCGCTCTGCGCCGCCGGGCTGGCCGCGGCGATCCTCGTCGAACTCACCCAGCACGTCCTCCCGATCGGCCGCCACTGGAGCATCCCCGACGTCACCGCGGGCGGTTTCGGGATCCTGGTCGCCGCCACCATCGTCGCCTCGGTCCGGCCCGCGGGCGGCCGGGGTGCCGATCGATTGCGCCGGCGCTGGTTCGAGGTCGCCTGGTCCCTGCTCGCTCGTCCCGGTCCCTGCCTGAACATCCTGGTGGCGGGTGCCCTGGGCGTCCTGGTCCTCGGTCTCGGCTCGGTGCTGTGCTCCAGCATTTTGCTGCCCGACCCCGCAGCGGGTGGTTCCGGCCGCGGCTTCGACTCCCTGGACCTCTTCGTTCTCGGGGGGCTCCTCGGGGGTATTCCCGCGATGGTGCTGTCGTTCCTCGCCGGATTCCGGCACGAGTCCACCGCGTTGAAGGAGCCCCTGCCCTGGCAGGTCCTCTGGAGTGCCTGCCGGTCCCGACTGGCCACCGGTCTGGTCCAGGGATCGGTGATCGTCGTCCTGGTCTGGTGGCTCCTGCGATTCGGGGCGATCTCCAGCCTGATCTACGGCGGGCCCCCATCCGACGGTCCGGAACTCGAACCCATCGTGCCCCTGATCGCGCTCGGCATCGGACTGGCCTACCTGCTGAGGACGATCATGGTCGGGGCGGCCCGGATCGCCGACACGCTCGAGTCGGCCCCGGTGGACGACGACCGGCCCCGCGGGGCCGGATCGGACCCCATCCCCTGAAGTGTCGTATCCTGAGCCCATGCCACGTCCCGGCCTCCATCGTCCGGTCCTCCAGGTCCTGTTCCTGGCCCTCGTCGTCGGCTGGCTGCCCGGCTGCGGCTCCGGCCCGCAGGTGGTCCTCGACTCCGACATCCCGACCGTGCCCGACATGTCCCAGCGTCTCGGCTTCGACATCAAGCGCCGCGGGCCGGACCTGGTGGGGGGGGTCTTCATCTTCGTCGGTCCGATCCTGGACATGGAACCGATGATCAGGAAGGTGGTGGACCGGTTCCGGAACCAGGGATGGTCGGTCATCCAGGACACCTGGGGATTCCCGCGATCGGTCCTGCGTTTCGAGAAGGGTGATCGCAGGGTCCGGGTGATCCTCGATGCGGACCAGCTCGAGCCTGCGATGTCCCGGGCCCAGTACATGGTCTCCATGGTCGCGTCCCGGGATCCGGAACCCGGATCGGATGCCATGGATCCCGACCGATCCCCAACCGACTCCCCGGCCGAACCGGGCTGACCCCGGGTCCGAGCAGGAGACGATGAGCAACGAGACCGCGGGATTCGAACGAAACGCCAGGACCGTCAGTGCGCTGACCTTCCTGAGCCGATTCGGCGGTCTCGCACGGGACGCGACGATGAGCCGGGTCTTCGGCATCGGGCCGGTGATGGATGCGTTCGCCTTCGGTTTCATGGTGCCCAACCTCTTTCGCAGGCTCTTCGGGGAGGGTGCCCTGAGCGCTTCGCTGCTGCCGGTGTTCGTGCGGGAGCTGGACCATGATCCCGCGACCGCGTTGTTGATGGCCCGGCTGCTGATCTCGCGGGCGATGCTGCTGCTCGCCGCCATGGTCGTGGCCGCGGAGATCCCGATCCTGCTGGGGCTGTTCGACGGCGACCTTCGGATCGGGGTCCGCCTGCTCGCCATCATGCTTCCCTATGCCCCGCTGATCTGCATGGTCGCCCTGTTCGGTTCGATGCTCCATGCATACGGCCGGTTCGGACCGACCGCCGCCGCCCCCCTGATCCTCAACCTGCTGCTGGTGATCTCCGCCCTGGTCACGATCCCCCTCGTCACCGCGGGGTCCCTCACGGTCGAGGGCCAGATCACCCTGGTCGCGGTGAGCGTCCTGATTGCCGGCCTCATCCAGGTGACGTGGTCGCTGAGGGCACTGAGACGAGTGGCCATGCGGTCGGGGGTCCCGGACGCGGACCGGGCCCGCGGTCGATGCCGCGACGTGCTGCTCCAGGCACTGCCCATGGCAATCGGCCTCGGAGCCTTGCAGCTGAACACCCTGATCGACGGCCTGATCGCGAGCTGGCCTTCCCTCATCGGCCCGACCATCCCCGTCCTTGACGTGGCCTACCCGCTCCCCACCGGGTCGATGTCCGCCATCAGCTGGGCGCAGCGGTTGTACGAGTTCCCGCTCGGGGTGTTCGGGGTGGCCACCGCCACCGCGATCTTCCCCCGGCTCGCCAGGTTCCATGACTCGCCCCCGGAGTTCGTCGATGCCCTTCGACGCGGTCTCCGACTGACCCTGTTCGTGGGGTTGCCGGCGAGCCTCGGCCTGCTCCTGGTCAGGGATCCGCTCACCGCGGTGATCCTCCAGGGTGCCTCCTTCACCCGGGAGGACACCCTGCTCACCGGCTTCATCCTGCTGGGCTACGCCCCGGCCGTGTGGGCCTACTCGGTGAACCTGGTCTTCGTGCGGGCGTTCTATGCTCGCGGCGAGGCGATGACCCCGGTGAAGGTCGCGATCGGTGCCGGCGTCCTCAACCTGGTGCTCAACCTGGTGCTGATCTGGACCCCCCTCGGGATCGCGGGACTCGCCTGGAGCACCGCCCTCTGCGCGGTGGTCCAGACCTGCCTCCTCCATCGACTGCTCGGTGCGCGGGTGAGCGGCATCATCGACGGAGCGATGCGCCGGGGGATCGTCCGGACCCTGCTGGTCACCCTGGCCAGCGGGGCGTGTGCCGCGGCGGTGCTGTGGTCGATGCAGCCGTCGCTGCATCCGGACTCCTGGGGCTTCCAGCTGGCGTCCCTCCTCGCCGCGGTCGCGGCCGGCGGGCTCGGGGCCTGCGCGACCGCCCGCCTGATGGGGATGCCGGAACTGGACTGGTTCCTGGGACGGAGCCTCGCGGCGCGTGATGACTGACCGGAGTCGGGTCACCTGCGACCGGGGTCACTCCTCGATCCGCCAGTCGCTTCCATCGCGACGGATCCTGCGATAGAGGGTGTCTCGTTCGGCGGGGACGAAGCCCGCCTCGCGGATCGCCCGCTTGAGGTCCGTGACCGTGGTCTCCTGGTGGGTGCTCGCCCCGTCGACGTGGGTGATGTCGTACCAGACCACCGTGCCGTCGATGTCGTCCGCCCCGTTCTGGAGCATGACCTGGGCCATGTCCAGGGTCTGCATGATCCAGAACGCCTTGACGTGCGGGATGTTGTCCAGCATCAGGCGACAGACCGCGATGGTGCGGAGGTTCTCGAGCCCCGTCGGTCCCGGCAGGTGCTCCAGCGCGCTCTTGTCCGGAAAGAACGGCAGGGGGATGATCGTCTGGAAGTAGCCGGTCGAGAGTCCGTCCTGGCCCGTCATCGGGAGGCGCTCGCCCGGGTAGAGCTCGTCCGGTCCGGTCAGGACCACCTCGCCGGCTTCGGACCGGATTCCCTGGGCCGATCGCCAGTCCGCCAGCGTCCGGTCCTGCTGGGTCCTGAGCAGTTCCATGTGGTGGATCCGCTCACGCCTCTTCTCCACGTGCCCGTACAGCATGGTCGCGTTGGAGTTCAATCCGATCTCGTGGGCCGCCTTGTGGACGTCCAGCCACTCGTCGGACCGGATCTTGCTCTTGAAGATCTCCTCGTGGACCCGGTCGTCGAAGACTTCCGCGCCGCCCCCGGGCAGCGACTGGAGGCCCGCGGCCTTCAGGTCCCTGAGGACCTCGACCAGGCCCTCGTACCCGAGGTGCCCCCTCCGGGACTTCCGCTGCAGGTGGACCACCTCGACCGCGGTGAACGCCTTGATGTGGAGCTTCGGCGCGTGTTCCCTGATCTGGGAGAGCATGTCCGTGTAGTACTCGAAGGGCAGCCTCGGGTGGAGGCCCCCGACGATGTGCAGCTCCGTGGCGCCGGCCTCCTGGGCCTTGACCGCCTCCTCCACGACCTGGTCCACCGAGTATTCGTACGCACCCTCCTCGTCGCGCTTGCGATGGAAGGCGCAGAAGCTGCAGCTGAGCGTGCAGATGTTCGAGTAGTTGATGTGCCGGTTGATGTTGAACCAGGTGACGTTGCCGTGCATCCGCCTGCGGACGATGTCCGCCAGCCCGCAGATCGTGTGCAGGTCGGGGGTCTCGAAGAGCAGCATCCCCTGCTCGGGGGAGAGTCGCCGGCCCGCGAGGACGTCCTCCACCACCGGGACCAGGCGGGGGTCCGTCGGGTGCAGCACCGTCTCGGCGGCAGTGGGGGGTTCTTGGTGGATCAGGCTGTTCATCGTGTTCGAGGTGGAAGTGTACGTGCTGTTCGGTTCCGGCCTGTCCGGTAACCGGTTCATTCGCGCGGAGGGTGCGCCCCCGATGTTCAGTCGGCCGTCCGTGGTGCCGATTCAGACCGTTCCCATGATCATGTGAGGCAAGCAGTTAGCGGTTGCGCGGAGCTCCAGCCATGTCCGATCGAAGCACCAACGACGTCTCAAGCGACCGGAACGGGGATGGTCCTGGAGAACCGGCCGCGGGAGGGGATTCTACTCCAATCGAACCCCCGGGACCATCACCAATCCGCTCCGACGAGGTACTCGATCTGATCAGCTCGGTCGAGGACCAGCTCCAGCGGATGCGCAGCGCCCAGTCGGAACGGGTGGCCGCGATCGAGACCCTCGAGCAACGGCGCCATCGCATCGAGGACCTGACCCGGGAGCTCGATCGGAGGCAGGCCGAGAGCCAGCGGACCGCCGATCAGCTCGAGCGGCGCGAGTCCGCCCTCCGGGACCGCGGCGAGGCGCTCGAACGGTCGATGGCGGAACTCGAGTCCAGCGAATCCGAGCTCGCGGAGGCCCGGGCCTCCTTCGCGTCCGAGTCCTCAACCCTCCATGAACGACTGGCCGAGGCCGAATCCGGGAAGGCGGATGTCCTCGGACGGTGCACCCGCCTCGAGGAGCAGTGCTCGGAACTCCTCGCGGCGAATCGCGACCTGGAGGCCTCCGCGCTCCGCAACCAGCAGGAAGCCCGCGAACGTGACGAGGAAGAATGCGCGCTCCGCGCGGACCTCCTGGCCACCCGGTCGGACCGCGAGCACCTCGCCCGCGAGCTGGAGGAGGCGAACCAGGCGGTCGAGCGACACCAGCTGGCCATCGAGGCCAGGGAATCCGAGCTCGCCGGTCTTCAGTCGGACCTCGGGACCGCCATGGAACGGCTCAGGAACCTCGCGGAGGCCGTCGCCGCCCAGGCCCCGCGTCTCGAGGAGGGCGCGGAGGCACTGGCCCTCTGCCACTCGCAGCAGCAGCGGATCGAATCGCTCTCCTCCGAACTGTCCGAGGCGCGTCATGCCCTGGCCGATGCCGGGACGGTGGGCGACGCGTCGGCCCTCGAGACCTGTCGGCAGGAGCTGGAGCGCCTGCGGGTCGACCTCGAGGATTCGATCCCCCTCGACGAGCACCAGCGCGTGGTGACCGCCCTCGAGGCCCGTCTCTCCACCGCGTCCACGGGGTCCGGGGCGGACGCCGACTCGCTGCAGGAGCTGACCTCCCGCCTCGCGGCCTCGACCGCCGAGGTCCAGCTGCTTCGCACCCGGAACGAGTCCCGCGAGCTGACCATCGACGAGCAGGCGCAGCGGATCTCCGAACTCGACGCACGGTGTCGCGACCTGGAATCGGAAGCACCGTCCTCGACGACTCCGGTCTCCCAGGACGCGCTCCGGCTTCGTGAACAGGCGAAGCGGCTCTCCGGTTTCGCCCAGCACCTCCAGAGACGTCGAGCGCGGCTGAACTCGATGCGTTCAGCGATCCGGGAGCGCCTGCGCGTCCCGGGTCCCGCGGCGCCACCCGGTGGTCCGGGTGACGGTCACGACGGGGCGGATCGCGCCGTGCACGAGGACCTCCTGCGCAAGCGCCACGAACTCGCGGATCGCGAATCACAGATGCTTCGCCGCTGGGCCTGCCAGGGTTCCATCAGCTCGGTGACTCGGCTCTGCGTTGCGTTGGTCCTGCTGGCGATCGCCAGCTGGTTCGGCGTCCGCTCCCTTCTCCCGGGCACCGTCACCGCCACCTCGCTGGTGCGGGCCCAGCCGATCAACGGCGGAACCCTCGACCCGGAACAGGGCGGTGCGTGGAACGAATGGCACCAGGCCGTCCTGGCGGATCCGATCTTCGTGACCATGGTCCGGGACCGCGTCGACCAGTCGGTCGGGCTCCTCCCGGGGACCGGCGATTCGGTGGAACGGATCATGGCGTCGGGGCTGGCCGTCACGCCGATGCAGCCGGGCCTCCTGCTGGTCCGGCTCACCGGATCCGACCGGTCGGACTGCCTCGGGGTGCTGGAGGCGATCGTGACCACCCTCGTCTCGGAGTCGCAGCGACAACTGGCCCGGAGGGGCGACGGTGCACGCGCCGAGGTGCTGCCCAGTGACGGCCGGCTGGTCACCTCGGACCCGATTCCCGTCACCTCCACCCAGGTCCGGACCGCGGGGATGGTCTTCGGGGGTTCCGCCGCCGTCCTGGGCCTGCTCGGGTTCGGGGTCTATTCGCGGCTCCGCAGGTCGAAGCGGCTCTTCGACCGGGATGTGGGACTGGAGGAGACGTTCATCGACTGACCGTGCGGGCACTGTCCGGGTAACCGTTCCGCCTGTGCGACCTGTCGGGATTCCGCACGCACCGTGCTGCCCGGCCACGCCCGCCTGCCCCCACCGCCCGGAGTCGCGGCCGGGGATTGACGATCAAGTGGAGTCGTCACGCAGTTCGCCGACCAGGAGACCCACCATGACCCAGCGACCCCACTCGACCGCGACCATCGAACCACCCGCCCCCGCCCGGCTCCGTCTTACCGGAACCACGGCGGAGGCACCTCCGTGGTCGCCGGCCACCCGTTTCTCCCAGAGCAGCCTCCGCGCGCTCGAGGCGGTCGAGGACGTCAGCCGCCGGATCGACCACCTTGCGGTCACCCTCGGTTGCCTCGGTCATTTCGACGGCACGGACGGCCCCAGGGCGGCCTGATCCCTCGCCTTCGCGCGGGAGCCGCGATTTCGAGGCCTTCGGATCCCGCGCACGGAACCGCACCTCCATCTCGGTTCGTTCCCGGGAAATCTGGGTCTCGATCGCGGATCCCGGGGTACATTGGATCGTCACCCCGGAGCATCGCTTGACCGCACCGAACCGTCCATCCAGGCATCCCCTGGCGTGCCTCATCGCGCTGGCCTGCATCCTCGGCATCGGCTCGAACGCCGAGGCCCAGTTCAGGGTCGTCAACTACAACATCGCGAACACCAACGGGGACCTCACGGCCCTGCAGCACGTCTTCGAGGAACTGGCCCTCGACGACACCCCGGGTGCCGCGACCGCGCCCCACCTCTATGTCTTCCAGGAGGTGCGCGAATCCGACCTCGAGGACCTCGAGACCGTGCTCGAGCAGGCCCATCCCGGAATCGCCTACACCCTCGGGACCTTCACCGCGACCATGACCGAGAACGGTTCGGTGGGGGCCCAGGCACTGTTCTACCGATCCTCCGACGTGGTCGAGATCACCCCCGGACACGACGATGTCTTCACCGGGGCCGGTCGCAACACCGACCGATGGCAACTCCGGCTGTCGGGGTACGAGTTCGACCTGTTCGTGTACTCCGCACACCTGAAGGCCGGCCAGAGTTCGAGCTTCGAGGATGAACGCGCGGACGGGGCCGAGGCGATCCGTGCCAACGCCGCCGGGCTGTCCGCCGATGCGCACGTCATCTACGTCGGGGACTTCAACTTCTACGATTCCAGCGAGCCCGGCTACGAGGTCCTGACCCAGCCCGGGCCCAAGCAGGGGGTCGATCCCCTGGGGTCCGCCAACTGGACGGGTTCCTCCAACGCGAGCAAGCACACCCAGTCACCTCGAGCCACCAGTGGTGGGGGACTCGTCGGGGGTGGCCTCGACGACCGGTTCGACCAGCACCTGGTGACCGCGGGGCTGCTCGACGGCTCCGGGTTCTCGGTGGTCGACTACCGGGCGTTCGGGAACGACGGCAACCACTACAACACCTCCATCAACGACGGTCCGAACAGCTACTACCCGTCCCAGATCGGCCGGTCCAACGCGCTCGCCGACGCGCTGTTCGACGCCAGCGACCACATCCCGGTGGTCGTCGACTACCGGTATCCCGGACGGGTGACCGGGTTCATGGACGACGAGATCGGCCTGGTCATCGAGGGGGCGACCTACTTCGTGGACGTGCTGCTCTCGAACATCGCCCCCGGGGAGTTCGTCGACTCCTCGTCGGTCTTCGTGGAGTCACTCAGCGGCTTCTTCGGCGAGGACCTGGTCGACGACCTGAGCCGTTTTCCCGCCTTCGACACCATCAACGTCCGACTCGACACCACCACGGTCGGGGACGTCTCGGGGAGCGTGCTCGTGTCGGGCACCGGGCAGGACATGAACGCGCCGTTCACGCTGAACGCCAACGCCACCGTCATCGGCCATGCCAGGCCCTCGTTCTCCCCCTCGTCCGAGCTCATCAGCACGGTCGTGGAGTACGACATCGAACCCGGGGACACGCCGCTGGAGATCACGGTCCCCGTGCACAACTTCGGTTACTCGGGCCTCCAGGCGAGGTGTCGCATCGCCTCGGTCGCGGGCGCCGACGGCAGCCTGTCCGTCGACTCCGTGCCGGCGGGCCTGATCGCCCAGTCACCAGAGGAGCTCCAGCTCATCCTCGATCCCGGCTCCCTCGAGCCCGGCTCCGTGACCGACTTGCCGCTGGGCATCCTCGTCGCCGAGGAGGACCTTCCCGGTGCCACCGTCATCTCGATGTTCCTCACGATCCGGGTCAACGTGGGGAACGCCCCGTCCGCCTCGCCCGACCTGAACGGCGACAGCCTGGTCAACGGTGCGGACCTCGCGATCCTGATCGGTTCCTGGGGAGGGTCTGAAAACGACCTCGACGGCGATGGGTCCGTGAGCGGGGGGGACCTCGCCATCCTGCTCGCCTCGTGGACCGTGCCCTGAAGCGACTCATGCCTCGCAGGGCGCGCAGCTCCGCCGGCCAAAGGCCGAGGTGGGATTCGAACCCACGAATAACGGATTTGCAATCCGTCCCCTTAGACCACTTGGGTACTCGGCCGGGTCTCCTATCTTCGCAGAGCATGCGCGGGTGGTCAATCACCATTGACGCCTGCCCTGGAATCGAACTTCCTCAGGGATGAAAATCGGCCTCTCGGCACGGCAGGGCATCACTAGCATCACTAATCCTACATCGTATAAGTCTATGGTGAGCAAGAATAAATAATAATTTAAACACCAACAACAGAGAA
>MDTG01334295.1_pt1 | contig 63225 bp, 54 predicted proteins | sample 811421 | NCBI WGS metagenome assembly MDTG01 (sample SAMN05326645, study PRJNA326480) | marine metagenome | isolation source: seawater | place: Pacific Ocean: South East | collected 2011
AAGACACCGCTTGTGGCGAAGAATAATTAAGCGGTGAAAAACTTAACCGTCACCCTGAACTTGTTTCAGGGTCTTTTTAAAGAGGGTTATGCTCCTGAAAAGTCGGGACAGAATGGCGAGCATAATTTTGGCCATCATTGGTGTCATCATCAATGTGAGAAAAGCGGTGAAGACACCGCTTGTGGCAATTAAATAATTCATAAATCAATAAATCAGCGAAACCATGAAGGTTTTGAAGTTTGGCGGTACGTCCGTAGGAAGTGTAGAGGCAATCAGAAAGGTTGCTGAGATTCTGAAAAAGGAATCCGGTCAGGAACAGTTGGTGGTAGTAGTTTCTGCCATGAGCGGGGTCACGAACACTCTAATTTCCATTTCGCAAAAAGCTGCGGTTCGTGATGCCAGTTATGAATCCAACCTACAAGACTTAGAGGATAAGCACTGCACTGCGTTTAAGGAACTCACAGGAAATTCCAACTGCTTCGAGATTTCTAAGCTCTTCGTTCGACTTACCGAAATTTGTAGAGGCGTATATCTTTTGCGCGAATTGACTCCAAGAACCAGCGACTATATTCAGTCCTGTGGTGAAAGGCTATCGAGCTATATTATTAGTGAATATCTCAAAAAAGAAGGGCTTCAGGTAGAACTCTATGACAGCCGAAAATACCTGATTACCGATAAGAAATTCGGTGGTGCCAATGTACTTTGGCAGTCCACCAAAGCAGCTTTACAAGAGCTTAAGCCACAATTAGCTTCAATTAGTGTTTTCCCGGGCTTTATTGCTTCAACCAGCGATAACGAAACCTCTACGCTGGGGCGTGGTGGTTCTGACTACACGGCAGCGGTTTTGGCTAATTTGCTTCAGGCCAGAGAATTACAAATCTGGACAGATGTTAACGGTCTAATGACCTCCGATCCGCGATTGGTTCCTTCGGCTCATTTGCTGGAGCATGTTTCATACGAAGAAGCGCTTGAACTATCTCATTTTGGGGCTAAGGTGCTTTATCCGCCAAGTATTCAACCCGCTCTTGATGCAGAAATTCCAATTTGGGTGAAGAATACTTTCGACCCTGAAGGCCCAAGCACTTTGGTTACTAAAGAGTGGGATGACGAAAAGCAGACCATTTGCGGAATTTCCAGTATTCAGGATGTAGCACTGGTTAACCTTTCAGGTGCCAGCATGGTGGGTATACCAAGTTTCTCTTATCGCCTTTTTAAAGCCCTAAGCCAGGCCAACATAAACGTGATTATGATTACCCAGGCCTCATCTGAACATTCCATATGTGTGGGTATTTCCAAGACCGATGCTCATGCAGCTCTTGAGGCCATAATTGAGGAGTTTGAGCAGGAAATATCATTACATAAAATAGATGAACCGGTAGTAGACGAAGATCAAAGTATTATAGCACTGGTAGGCTCTCATATGAAAAACCAGGTGGGGATTTCCGGCAAAATGTTCAATACTCTAGGTAGAAATGGAATAAGTGTGAAGGCCATAGCACAAGGTTCCTCTGAGCGAAATATTACGGCTGTTGTAGCCAAAGCAGACCTTAAAAAGGCCTTGAATACACTTCACGAAAGTTTCTTTCTTTCAGAGTTAAAGAAAATGAATCTGTTTGTGGTAGGGGTGGGCAATGTAGGCAGGGCTTTTCTAAGGCAGGTGCAAAAACAACAAGAATTACTGGCCCGAGAGTTTAATCTGGATATTCAGGTGGTGGCCGTGGCCAATTCCAGAAAAAGCTATTTCAATGAAGAAGGTGTCGATTTAACACAATGGGAGCAGTTATTAGAGCATGGGAATGACTCAACTATTGAGGCATTTATTGCTCAAATGAAGGCACTGAACCTAAGGAACAGTATTTTCATAGATATCACCGCTTCACATACCATAGCCGCCACTTATCGGGAGTTGTTGGAGTCGAGCATATCGGTGGTTACTCCCAATAAGATTGCCGCCACGCGCGATATGTCTTCTTATTTGAACTTGAAATATGCCACGAAAAAGTACGGTAGCCAGTTTTTATTTGAGACCAATGTGGCTGCAGGCCTTCCAGTAATTTCTACCATGAATGAGTTGTTTAAATCGGGCGATAGAATACATGCTATACAAGCTGTTTTAAGCGGCACGCTCAACTTCCTTTTCAATAATTATGATGGTAAGCGTCCATTTTCAAGCATTGTAAAAGAAGCCAGGGCGCTTGGCTTGACCGAGCCGGATCCAAGGTTAGATCTTTCTGGCGAAGATGTGATGAGAAAGCTACTTATACTGATTAGAGAAAGCGGTAGAAAATGGGAGATGGAGCAGATTGAACAGGTGTCTTTTTTACCTGAAGCTTGCAAAAATACCCCTGACTTGAACACATTCTATGAACTATTGGATGCTCATGAAGACCACTTTTTGGAGCTTTACTCAAAGGCCAAGGAGAAAGGCGCTCAGTTAAGGGTAGTAGCCAGCTTCAAAGATGGGGTAGCCAAAGTGGCTCTGGAACAGGTAGCCTTGCATCACCCATTCTACTTCCTGGAAGGTAAGGATAACATTGTGCTTTTTCACACCGAAAGGTATAAGGAACAACCCTTAGTAGTTAAAGGAGCAGGTGCTGGTGCAGAAGTTACCGCAAGTGGTATTTTTGCCGATGTATTACGAATAGCTAATCAGTAGGTAGGAATTAGAAATCGGTGATTGAAAAACAGTAGATACTCTCGGAACTGTCATTGCGAGGAGAAAGTTTGGCTATAAGTCAAACTTGTGATGTGGCAATCTGTCTGTTACCTGCAGTGTGTCCTATACAAGCAGATTGCTTCGTTATGAAACCTTGTTTTCACAGGTTTCATTTCTCGCAATGACGTATAACTTGGAAATAGAAGAATGAATAAAGATTCGGTAAAAATTTTTGCACCCGCCTCCGTATCGAATGTCGGACCTGGCTTTGATATTCTAGGCTTTGCGCTAGAAGGTATAGGCGATACAATTACGCTTAGCAAAAGAAATGGCCAGGCCTATTTGATTGATGCAGTAGGAGCCGATATTCCACAAGACCCTGAGAAGAATGTGGCCACTGTGGCCTTGAGTTCGTTTTGCAAAGAAGTGGGCTACGATGGTGGTTTTCTTATAAGAATAGAAAAGAGTTTTACACCGGGTAGTGGTTTGGGATCTTCGGCCTCCAGTGCTGTGGGCGCTGTTTTTGCGGCCAATGAACTGCTGAACACAGGAATGACCAAAGAAGAGTTAGTCCCTTTTGCCCTCGATGGCGAAATGCTTGCTTCAGGTCACAGGCATGGCGACAATGTAGCACCTTGTATGCTGGGAGGTTTTGTAGCTGTAAAAAGCTGCGATCCGTTCGATGGCTTTCAAATAAGCTACCCAAAAGCCTTAAAAGTACTTATTCTGTTTCCTGATGTGCTGGTAAAAACAGTAGAAGCGAGAGGCCTATTGCCCAGAGAGGTGCCTATGGCTCAGGCCATTGAGCAAGCCGCCAATATGGCCGGTTTAATAAATGGACTCACTACGGCCAATTACCAGATGATTAGAAAATATATGAAAGACCAATTGGCACAGCCTTATCGGAAAAAACTCATCCCGGGCTATGACGATGTAGAAACCGTATGCTTGGAAAACGAGGCCATTGGTTTTAATATTTCCGGCTCAGGACCCGCAATGTTCGCCTTCTTTAAAGCAGATCAAAACCTTGAGCCGCTAAAAAAGTGGGTAAAAGATTTCTATGAAGCCAAAGGTATTGCTTGCCGGTTCTACGAATCGGCCATAAACGGCAGGGGAGTCGAACGAATTCAGTAAAGTCAAAAGAAACATCCAGAATTGTCGAGCATGCAGTTTTTTTCTACCCAAAGATCATCTCCCCAAGTCGGCTTTAGAGAAGCTGTAATTAACAGTCTGCCTGCCGATAAAGGGTTGTACTTTCCTATGGCTATTCCGCGCTTCAGTTACGATAAAATCAGTGCTCTGGAAAGTTCCGGTTTACCAGAGTTGGGTTTCGAAATAATGAGGCCTTATACCCAGGACGTTTTCTCCGACACCACCCTCGAGACTATTGTACAAGAGGCTTTTAATTTTGAGATTCCACTCGTTCAGGTTGAAGCAGGAATCTTTAGTCTGGAACTGTTTCATGGGCCTACTTATGCCTTCAAAGATGTAGGAGCGCGATTTTTGGCCCGTTGCCTCGGAGAATTTGCCAAGAGCGAAAGCCGGGAAACCACAATTCTTGTAGCCACCTCTGGAGATACAGGGGGTGCAGTGGCCAATGGTTTTTTTAATGTAGAAGGAGTGCGGGTAGTTATTTTGTATCCTTCGGGAAAAGTGAGCGACTTGCAGGAAAAGCAGCTTACCACCCTGAGAGGAAACATTACGGCCTTGGAAGTAGAAGGCGATTTTGATGATTGTCAGGCTTTGGTGAAGCAAGCTTTTCTGGATGCTGAACTAAGTGAAAAACTGAACCTCACCTCTGCCAATTCCATCAATATTGCGCGTTGGATGCCCCAGTCCATTTACTATGCGAGTTTGGCGCTACAGATGAAAAATGCTGCAGAAGCTTTAATAGCCGTTCCTTCCGGAAATTATGGCAATGTAACCGCAGGCATGCTAGCCAAGCGAATGGGCTTTCCGTTGGGCAAATTTCTGGTCTGCTCAAATGCCAATGATGTAGTACCACGCTATCTGGAAAGTTGCGAATATGAGGTGTTACCAACAGTAGCTACCTATGCCAACGCCATGGATGTAAGCAACCCGAGTAACTTTCCAAGAATGCTAGAGCTTTATGATCATTCTTTTGATGATTTGATTCAGGAAGTTTCGGGCTTCACTTTACACGATGAGCAGATTCTTGAAACGATTGAGCAATGCCATAAAGAAACAGGTTATTTGCTCGACCCGCATGGAGCGATTGGATATGCAGGGTTAAAGAAAAAGCTCAAAATAGATCAGAAGGGAGTGTTTTTGGAAACAGCTCATCCTATCAAGTTTAGACCTGTAATGGAAAAAGCTCTGAGAGATAAAATGCCTATGCCCGGGTTTGCTAAAGACCTAATGCTAAAGCAAAAGAGCTCTATCAAAATGAGCAACCAGTATGCAGACTTTAAGAACTTCCTTAAACAATCTTCTTAGGTAGAGTGCTCTCTAAAAGTAAATAAAACACTTAGTAGAAGTGGCTCAAATTTGTTGCTTTTCAATCTAGCACAGGCCATTCCCCCTTTTTTGAAAAGGGGGCTAGGGGGATTAGAACAACCATATTTCATTACTTGAAAAGCCAATCCTCCCAACCTCCTTCGCCAAGGAGGAGTGTCCGTGCAAACATCGTTGGTTAGAATTCCATAGAGGTGTCTCTTGTTAGGAAATTACTTTTTGAAGTGGGGGCTAGGGGATTAGAACAACGCTTTCATTTCAAAAGCCAATTCCCCAAACCTATTGGGTTGAGCAGAATTTTAGAGATGTGCCCTGCACGGAAAGCACCTTTCTCAAGTGCTGATCAACCCAATAGACTGGGCATGCTCAAAAGCCTGTTGGCTATGCCTGAACTGGCAACAAGCCGTACCGATTGACTCAATTTCTTGCAGGATACTCTGGGTTTCATCCCAACGTCTGGACTTGACTCCCCTTATATAAATCGCTTTGATTCTGTCTGGGTTTTTCTCAGTTATCTCCTTGTAAATCAGAGGGTCATGCTGTCCATTGTCACCAAGCAGTACAAATTGCTTTGTCGGATAAAGTTGTAGAACTCGTTCTATTTTGTCGAGCTTATGTGAATGGCTACCATAACCTGATTTAAAGAAATCGAGAAAGCCTGTTTTTAGCTGTTTGAGTTGCAATACACCCTTGGGCAATTCATTGACCTTAATAAACTGTACTAGAAATTCGTACAAATTCCATTCGCTGCTCGAAACATAGAAGAATGGATTTTCTTTCTGGCTACCTCCTGTTTTAAGGGCTTTGTAAAACTCCACAGCACCCTTTACCGGCTGGCGTGTTTCAGCATTGTTGGTGAGCAGTGTGTAGAGTTTCTTCGGCTTTTGGGTGACGTGAGATACCAGAAATGTATCATCAATATCAGAAATGAAAATGAGTTCGCTTTGTGTGGAAATTTGAATTTCTGTGGAAACTTTCACCTCTTCCTGACCATCTACCAATTCATCTGCCAGTCTGAGTTCTGCGCTATGCCATCCCTGACCTAAACCATGATTTTCAATCTCAAACTCAAAAAGGCCCTGTTCATTACTTCGGCAACAGTACGTTTTATCATTAAGCGTAAGTTCTACTTTGGCGTCTGCAATAGTAGAAACCAAAAACATTTTAAGTAGCGCGATAATGTTTTTCCAAACAGATGTGTGCTTCCCGGGATTCCGCAGTGCCATTCCTTTAAATACATGCCCTTGTACATAGCACTTTTCAGCATTTCCAAAACCTCGATACGCCAGAACAAACGGATAATCGACATATCGAAAACGGCTTTTCCACCATCTTTGAAAAGAATTTCCCCGTATAGGTGCTTGTTTATAGGAGCTCCATTTCGGATGTTCGGAAATCATTTAATTTTATTCGTTTAAGCGTTAGCAATGAACAAGATACTGTTTGTAATTAACCCCATTTCTGGCGACAAAGACAAAACGGAGTATATAAAACAAATCGATGAGTGGGCAGAAGGTTTGGAACTTTCCATAGAAAAGTGGGAGACTACGGGCGAAGCTGATGAAGAAAAGTTGAACCAATGCATTGAGGCTTTTGTGCCCGATACCGTAGTTGCGGTGGGAGGCGATGGAACGGTGATGTTATGTGCAAAAGTGCTTATTGACAAAGGTATTTCTCTGGGTATACTGCCAGCCGGATCGGCCAATGGCATGGCCACAGACATTGGTTTTCCCGAAGTACTTCCTGATGCTCTTGATCTCATTTTGAATGGGCGAACGATAGCAGCTGATATGCTGCTGTTCAATGGTAAAGATTATGGTTTGCACATTAGCGATGTGGGACTTAATGCAGGCCTTGTAAAGGAGTTTGAAGAAGGGGAGAGGCGCGGGTTTTTAGGTTATGCCAAAGGAGTGACGAGTCAACTTCTGAATCTGGAAAAATTTGAGGCCACATTAAAGATTGGCGATAAAACCGTTGTTGAAGAAGGCCACATGGTGGCCTTTGCCAACGCAAGAAGGTACGGAACCGGAGCTGTTCTGAATACCATTGGGAAATTAGATGATGGCATCTTTGAGGTTTATGTTTTGCGAAGCCTTAGCATACCGGGGCTTGCCGGACAGTTTTTTGAACATATTGACGATGCCGCATCCTATTGCGAGGTGTACCAGGCGAGTAAAGTAAAAGTAACCCTCAATGAACCAAGATTCTTTCAAATTGATGGTGAACTAATGGGAGAAACCAAAGAGGTAAGCGTAGAAGTGGTTCCCGGTTGTTTAAAATTAATTGTGGGTGATGATTACTGATTTCTTCCTATGGAAGTCATATAATCGCCAACCAAACATGGTACATCACTTCAGTCCTTCAAATTTCTCCTGAATAACCAAGTGTACCGGTCTGTTCTCAATTTTAGATTCCAGGTAAGAAAGAATGTCTAAATAGAAGAACGGCCGTCTTTCATAAATGTCCTCGTTGAGTGGTAGTAGCCTGTTATACAACTTTACAAATTCATCTCTTAACTGGTCCGGGGTTATTTTTCCGGTAATTCTCAAAAAGCTAATAATCTCTTTTTGTACTGCCTGTTGCTGATTCATCTTACCAATGAACTGAAAAGTAGATTTAATTTGATATTCCAGATGGAAATCCTGACCGTCTTCGAAATGGGCAATCAGATTGAGTATACGTGCAAAGCAATGTATATCTTCTCTTATTTTAACATCTTGAAAATGAATGATTTGGTTTAGGTAATATATAGCCTTTCTGTAATTGCCATTTCCAAAGTAAAGCGAAGCTATTTTATAGTAGATGATAAGAACTCGCTCGGGGTCAAGCATAGACTTATACAGCTCCAGTTTCTCTAACAATTCGGGAATAATCTTTACACCTTCCGCAAAGTTGCCCTCCATAAAATACTTGTTGATTTTGGAGACATAGAGAAATTGAAACACCAGAACTTCAGTATTTAGATTCTGTACTATGTTTTTATCCTTGCTCAGTGCTTCTACTTCAGCTAAAACCTGGCAAAACTTTGAATAGTACTTTAGCTGAAAAAGTGCTCCCAGAAGATTTCTGTAACCTTTTATATAATGTACCGGTTGTTTCACAATCATTTCCGGAGTTTCCTGAAATAGTTTTACCCAAGCCAAGGAGTGTTTGTAGACATTCGGAAAGTTCTGTACAATCTTGTTGAACCAGACATGCGCCTGGTAGAAATAGAGTTGTTCATAAAAGGTGAGGTGTTCGAAGTTTACTTTGGGCAAGTGACTAAAGAAATATTGGCTCACCTGATCGAACTCCTCTTGGTTTTTGGCGTAGCCCTTTTGCAGAAAGAGACTGTAAAGATTGAGCGTAAGGTTAGACAGTTGGTGGCTCGAACGAACAATCTCAGTGGTTTCAACCACTTCTGAAGTCAGTTCTTCGGCACGGTTGTCTATACTGCGCGTAATGAACTGAGATTCTATTTGCTTCTCAAACTCCATTACCTCTAAGGCTATGGTAAAGTGCCTACTCTCTTTGGCCATTTGCTTGGTCTTGTCGAGCATTTTAAGAGCCTGCTTATAAAACCCCTTATTGTAAAGCACCTTGGCATGGTCTAGTAATTCCCTCAACTGAATGTCGAGATTCTGACCGATATGGTATAGTCTCAAACTTCCAAGAATTTGGCGGTAGAGATGAGCCTTCTGATTAGATAGCTGAGCTTTTTTAATGCTGGGTACCCTCTCAAGAATTTCAGTATCGTCATAACTTTTCATGCCGTCCATAGCATCGAACAGTTTTATGAACTTAACATCGCTAGTGTTTCCGCTGCGTTTTACATACAATCGAAAGTGTCTCTTTTCAGTTTGAGTAAGAGATTTTATCAATTCGAAGAGAGCATCATTCTTTGCTTTAGCCATTGTAATTCAAAAGGGTGTAACTAATTGATTTACAGTATAAAAACAAGCTATTACCCGAATTAGAAATAGTAGAATATCTACCATCTCTTATGGTGTGGTTTCATCGGTTATCTAACTTCAATTTTAGAGAGAATAATATGAATTGAAGCAAAGAACTGAGACCAAATAAACGATGGATCAACAAAAAATACAAATCTTTGATACAACCCTTAGAGATGGCGAACAAGTGCCTGGCTGTAAACTCAATACTGCGGAAAAAATTGAGGTAGCTAAGCGACTGGAAGCTCTGGGGGTAGATGTTATCGAAGCCGGCTTTCCTATTTCTAGTCCGGGTGACTTTCATTCGGTACAGGCTATAGCCGATGTGGTTAAGAATGCAACCGTTTGCGGGTTGAGCCGGGCGGTAGAAAAAGACATTGTAACCGCTGCCGATGCACTTAGGAAAGCTAAAAGGCCAAGGATTCATACCGGTATTGGTACCTCAGACTCCCATGTGATACATAAACTGCGCACCAGCCGCGAAAAGGTTGTTGAAAGAGCTGTGGCTGCAGTTTCACTGGCCAAGAAGTATGTAGAAGATGTGGAGTTCTATGCTGAAGATGCCGGCAGAACAGACAATGAATTCCTTGCGTTTGTTTGCGAGCAGGTAGTTAAGGCTGGAGCCACGGTACTCAACATTCCCGATACCACCGGATATTGCTTACCAGAAGAATACGGGGCCAAAATCAAATACCTCCGAGAAAATGTGAAAGGAGTACACAAGGTCACCTTGTCTACCCACTGCCATAATGATTTGGGTATGGCCACTGCCAATTCTATTGCAGGAGTATTGAACGGTGCCACGCAGATTGAGTGCACGATAAATGGTATTGGCGAACGAGCCGGAAATACGGCTTTGGAAGAGGTGGTTATGGTGCTTCGTCAGCATCCGGACCTGAACAAGTTCACCGATATTGATACTCGCCAGCTCAACGCCATTTCGCGCTATGTATCAGAAACCATGCGTGTGCCCGTACAGCCCAATAAGGCCATTGTGGGTGCCAATGCTTTTGCGCATTCCTCGGGAATTCATCAGGACGGAGTGATCAAGAATCGCGAGACCTATGAAATCATCAATCCGCTTGACGTAGGAGTAGACCATTCTTCTATTGTGCTTACCGCCCGAAGTGGCCGAGCGGCTCTGGCCTACAGAATGAAAAATCTGGGCTATGAGCTCACCCGAGATGAGTTAGATGTGGTTTATGCAGAATTTCTACGGGTGGCAGATGATAAAAAGAAGTAGAAGACGAAGATTTACACCAAATTGTAGAGTATAGACAAAAGGTAGCGGTTTAATACTATGGCAAAAACATTGTTTGACAAGGTTTGGGACGCCCATGTGGTGAAAAGCCTTGAAGGAGGAATAGATGTACTGTATATAGACAGGCACCTGATTCATGAAGTAACCAGTCCGCAGGCTTTTTCAGAGATCGAAAAGCGAGGACTCACCTTATTTAGAAAAGATCAGATGGTGGCAACTCCCGACCACAACGTGCCCACCAAAGATCAGCATTTACTTATTCAAGAGGCCCTTTCCAGGCATCAGGTAGATACCTTGATTAATAATTGTGAAAAACACAACGTAACGCTCTACGGTCTGGGGCATCCTTTTCAGGGAATAGTTCATGTAATTGGTCCGGAGTTGGGAATTACGCTTCCTGGTAGAACCATGGTTTGTGGCGATTCCCACACCTCTACCCATGGTGCTTTCGGGGCTATAGCTTTTGGTATTGGCACAAGCCAGGTGGCTCAGGTAATGGCCAGCCAGTGTTTATTACAGTCCAGGCCCAAAACCATGCGTATTACTATAGATGGAAAGCTTAATAAAGGCGTGTATGCCAAAGACATTATTCTGTACGTCATTTCTAAACTTACAGCGGCCGGAGGAACAGGTTACTTTGTAGAGTATGCCGGATCTGCCATCCGTTCACTCTCCATGGAAGCTCGAATGACCATCTGCAACATGAGTATAGAAATGGGTGCCAGAGGGGGAATGATAGCCCCAGACGAAACGACATTCGACTACATTCATGGACGAGAGTTTGCCCCTAAAGGAGAGGCGTGGGAGAGAGCCCTGGATTATTGGAGCACACTTTATTCTGATGAAGGAGCTACTTTCGACAAGGAATATAATTTTCCGGCAGAAGACATAGAACCCATGATTACCTATGGCACCAACCCGGGTATGGGCATTAAAATCACATCAGCTATACCAGATAGGCTGGCCGAAGCCGGAGAGGAAAGCTTCAATAAATCACTCAAATATATGGGCTTTCAGGCCGGAGAGAGTCTACTCGGAAAACCTATAGATTATGTATTTATAGGTAGTTGTACCAACTCCAGAATAGAAGACCTTAGAATAGTGGCAAACTATGTGAAAGGAAAGCGCAAGGCCTCCAATGTCAATGCCATGATTGTGCCAGGGTCTAAGCAAGTAGAAAAACAGGCAAAGGCTGAGGGACTGGATAAAATATTAGAAGAAGCCGGTTTCGAGTTAAGAGAGCCAGGCTGCAGTGCATGCCTCGGAATGAATGAAGATAAGGTGCCGGCCGGGGCCTATTGTGTATCTACTTCAAACCGAAATTTTGAAGGCAGGCAGGGGCCAGGAGCCAGAACACTTTTGGCCAGTCCTTTGGTAGCCGCTGTTACGGCTATTGAGGGAAAAATTGTAGACATCACTAAACACCTCAACTAACATGGAAAAGTTTGTAAAAGTTACTTCAACGGCAGTACCAATGCCTATAGAAGACATAGATACCGATCAGATTATTCCGGCCAGATTTTTAAAAGCCACCAATAGAGAGGGTTTTGGAGAAAACCTGTTTAGAGATTGGCGCTATGAGAAAGGTAATGAACCCAAAGCCGATTTTGTGCTGAACGATTCTACCTACTCTGGCGAAATATTAGTAGCGGGCAAAAACTTTGGCTGTGGTTCCTCACGAGAACATGCGGCCTGGGCTCTATACGATTATGGCTTCAGAGTGGTAGTGTCTAGTTTTTTTGCAGATATTTTTAAAGGAAATGCCCTCAACAACGGGCTACTGCCTGTTCAGGTTTCAGATGCCTTTCTAGGTGATTTATTACGGGCCATTAAGAAAAATCCTGCCCTTCAAGTAACCGTAAATCTGCCAGAACAGGTCATTAGTTTTGATGATAAAGCAGAGACATTTGAGGTGAACGCATATAAAAAGGAATGCCTCTTGAATGGTTATGACGACATAGATTTTTTAGTAAGTATTAAAGAGGAAATTGAGGCCTATGAGGCCTCTTCAAAGGTAATATAAGATGGGAGTGAAGAAGAATATTGGAGTTTTACCTGGCGATGGTATTGGCCCCGAAGTAATAGCTGAGGCTATAAAAGTGTTGGATGCTGTTTGTGCAAAATATGGTCATAAGTTTACCTATGCCTATGGGCATGTAGGAGCTGTGGCTATAGACCATACAGGCAACCCTCTGCCCGATGAGACACTGGCCATTTGCGAGCGAAGTGATGCTTTTCTTTTTGGAGCCATTGGAGATCCCAAATATGACAATGACCCCAAGGCCAAAGTGCGTCCCGAACAAGGACTTCTGAAACTGAGAAAGAGTCTTGGGCTTTATGCCAATATTAGACCTGTAACAGCCTATGATAGCCTGTTGCATATGTCTCCACTAAAGACAGAAAAAATTAAAGGTGTTGATATAGTTGTTTATAGAGAGTTGACGGGAGGTATATATTTTGGAGAAAAAGGAAGAACAGAAGATGGTGCTTTCGATCACTGTACTTACTCCAATTATGAAATAGATCGCATTGCGCATCTGGCCTTCCAGTCGGCTCAAAACCGTAAAAAGCACGTCACCCTTGTAGACAAAGCCAATGTACTGGAAACCTCACGGCTTTGGAGAGAACGTGTCAATGAAGTGGCTAAAGATTATCCCGATGTTTCCCTTGAATGCATGTTTGTTGACAATGCAGCCATGCAAATGATTCAAAATCCTAAGCAGTTCGATGTGATTCTAACTGAGAATATGTTTGGTGATATTATTTCTGATGAGGCCAGTGTTATTGGCGGGTCGCTGGGGCTCTTACCTTCTGCTTCAGTTGGAGACAAAACAGCCATGTTCGAACCCATTCATGGCTCTTACCCTCAAGCTGCTGGGAAAAACATTGCCAACCCATTAGCCACTATTCTTTCAGCAGCTATGATGCTCGATCATCTAAACCTTATCGATGAGGCCATAGAGGTAAGACAAGCTGTAAGTGCCTCACTTCGGCACGGAATGGTAACGGCTGATTTGGCCCGAAATGATGGTTATTCTACCGATAGAGTTGGCGATTTTGTGGCCAATTATATTGCAGATGGAGAAGACTCATGCTCTCAACAAAACATTCAAGCAGGAATTAGCACAATTATTTAAGTTGCTTTTCAGAACAATAGAATATCAAAACCCACAATTCTTTGAAGTTTAACATAAGCTTTTGGTATCTTCGGATTTAACCAAAAGCTTATGAAACTTAATCTACTGGAAGAGTATCTGCTATTGGCTCTAGACGATGAGAAGGGGAAGTTTGTCATAGACTCAACCCGACTCAATTATGGATTTGCCGGGGCAAGTCTTTTAGAGCTGGCAGTGCGCGGAAAGGTAGAGATTGACGGTGAGCGCATTATTCTTACAGACAATGCCTATGAGCCGGAGATTGCGTTGAATAAAGTTATCGATGTGGTCAGCCAGCTCAAAAGTCCCACTCTCAAAGATTGCCTGAAAGAGTTGGCCGAAAAGACGGGCGAAATTAAAGACGATACCCTCCAGCACCTGATTAATAAAGGAATACTCAGAAGAGAAGAGCATAAGATTCTTTGGATCATTCCTACAGAACAATACCCAACGGCCGACTTGTCGCCTGAAAGCAAGGTAAGAAAACGGCTGGACGATGTAATAAATGATGAGGCCAATGTAGAACCACATGACCTTATGCTCCTTAGTCTAATAGATGCCACAGATCTAACCCAGGAAGCATTTCGCGATCAGGACGACTATAAATCCATACGAGCTAAAATTAGAGAAGTAACAAAAGACGTGGGCATAAGCCGGGTAATCAACAAGAGCATACGCGAAATTCAGGCTGCCATCATGATGGCCATTAGCAGCACCCTGGTTATAGGCAGTATAAGTTCTCATTAAGTAGAAGATAATACCAACCCAAAGAAATTTCAACTAGTGGTGGATGCGCTATTCATCAGACTTTTTATTTTTGCAGCGGTTTTAAAAACGTATCCATGGGAAGAGCATTTGAATATAGAAAAGCCGCTAAAATGAAACGATGGGACAAGATGTCCCGAATTTTTCCTAAACTGGCCAAAGCCATAACCATGGCAGCAAAAGAGGGAGGCTCAGACCCGGACATGAACGCCTCTTTGCGTACGGCTATTCAAAATGCCAAGGCTCAGAATATGCCTAAGGACAACATCGATGCGGCCATAAAACGGGCTACAAGCAAAGATGTAGCAGACTACATGGAGATTAACTATGAAGGCAAAGGCCCCCATGGTGTGCTGGTATTTGTAGAATGCGCTACGGACAACCAAAACAGAACCGTTGCCAATGTAAAATCTTATTTCAATAAGGCCGGAGGAGGCCTGGTACCCAATGGTTCACTCGAGTTTATGTTTGCCCGAAAGGCTGTTTTCGAATTCCTCAAAAAAGACGATATGGATTTAGAGGAACTTGAGCTGGAACTCATCGATGCCGGTCTTGAAGAAATAGAATCGCATACTGACGATGACGATGTAACCACCGTATACGCCTATGCTGATTATACCAACTTTGGTTCCCTGCAGGAAGCACTGGAAGAACTTGGTATAGACGTTAAGAATGCTGCCCTCAAGCGTTTCCCAACGAGTCCGGTAGAATTCAGTGATGAGCAACTTGAAGAAATTGAAAAAATGCTCGATAAACTGGAAGAAGATGATGATGTACAGGCCGTATACACAAATATAGCCTAGTCTAAATAATTAGTTATCAACATGTTAAAGCTTCCCGGAGGGAGGCTTTTTTTATGCCTTGGCATTTTTGGCATCATTTTGGAAAATCCACTTATAACATCAACCAAAAGGAGGTCAAAATGAAAAAAGGTTTACTCATTCTATCGGTTTTAATCTTGTTTGCCAGTTGCGATGTAGTGGTGATTGAGGCACCCTACGATCCGCGCGATAATTTTACAGGAAGGTACACTGTAGAGGAATACAGTGAAACCTATGATGTACTTACCAAATACAATGTGAGAATAATAAAAGATGCCGATCCATACAGCAATGTGGTGTATATAAGAAATTTCTACGCTGCCGATATTGAAGTGTTTGCCGATGTTCATGGCGACCGCCTGACCATTCCACGACAAATAATTGACGGATATGTCATTCAAGGGACGGGTAGATTGGATTACGGAGACCTTGTGTTGAGTTATTCAGTAGAAGATAGATTAGACGATTCCAGCTTAGTAGACTTTTGTAATACGGTCTATTTCAGAAGATAAAGTGTTGTTTTGAGTTTTGATCGGAGGTCTACTCGCAAGGGTAGGCCTCTATTCTTTTCAGGGCCATTTCTTTTAAACATATTTTTAATTTGCCATGTTGGATTGGCGTAACTTTAAACAAAAACTGAACATGGCAAAAATTACACTTGGTGGTAAAGAAACTCACACCAACGGAGAGCTGCCCGCAATTGGCACACCGGTAAAAAACTACACCTTTGTTAAAAACGATATGTCGGCTGTTCAACTTGCCGATTTTAAGGGTAAGAAGGTTATACTCAATATCTTCCCTAGCATAGATACCGGAGTTTGCATGGCTTCGGTGAGAAAATTCAATGAAGAAGCAGCTAAGCTGAGTAATGCAGCAGTGCTTTGTGTTTCTAAAGATTTACCTTTTGCGCTTAATCGTTTTTGCGGTGCCGAAGGAATTGAAAATGTAACCGTAGCTTCAGACTTCAGAACCCCTGAGTTTGCCGAAGATATGGGACTTAAAATTGCCGAAGGAGCCTTCTCAGGGCTCAACTCCAGGGTAATCATTGTGTTAGACGAAGAGGGTAAAGTAAAGTATACAGAGCAGGTGCCAGAAATAGGGCAGGAGCCCAACTACAGTGCAGCCCTGGCGGCCGTATAAAACTTCATTAAAATCCACCGCTTAAGAAACTCCCAGCGGTGGATTTTTCACAACTTCATATATTCGGGTTCGTACATCAATCCATTAAAGAAAAACCAATGGGATTTAACATACGCTGCCTGATAGGGTTTTTATTCTTCCTGAGCACAGCCCATGTACATGCTCAGGCACCTAAAAAGCCCAATGCCGCAGAGCTTAAACAAGCCTTAAACAAATTAGAAGTACTAGGGTCAGTTATGTACCTGGCCGCTCATCCAGACGATGAAAATACACGCCTTATTGCGTATATGGCCAACGAAAAGAAGCTGCGCACCGCCTATCTGGCCATGACCCGTGGCGATGGAGGCCAAAACCTGATTGGTACTGAAATTCGTGAATATCTGGGCATAATACGGACTCAAGAACTTTTGGCTGCTCGCAGAACCGATGGTGGTGAGCAGTACTTTACCAGAGCCAATGATTTTGGTTTCTCTAAAGATCCGGACGAAACATTTACCATTTGGGACAAAGAAGATGTGCTTGCCGATGTAATCTGGAACATCAGAAAATTTAGGCCGGATGTGATCATTACTCGTTTCGATACGGCCAGAGATAATAGTGGGAGAATGCATGGCCACCATACTGCATCGGCTTTGCTGGCGCAAGAGGCATTCGATAAGGCAGCAGACCCTACCGTATATCCTGAGCAACTGAAGTATGTAGAACCATGGCAACCAAAGGGACTCTACTGGAACACCTATAATTTTGGTGGTGGCTTTAGTTCAGATCATGCCGATGAGCAAGGTTATTTTGAGCTGGATCTGGGCGCATATAATGAATTGTTAGGCCTGTCGTACGATGAGATTTCTGCCTTAAGTAGGAGTCAGCATAAATCTCAAGGCTTTGGAAGCACCGGAAGAAGAGGAGAACTGAAAGAGTACTTAATGCACTGGAAAGGTGCACTGCCCAAAGCAGATATATTTGCTAACATCGATCAAACATGGTCTAGAGTAGAAGGAGGGGAAGTCATTGGTAAAATGGTAGCCAAAGCCAATGCAGGGTTTGATATGGAAAACCCATCTTCCATAATTCCCCAACTCGTTCAAATCAGAAAACAAATAGAAACTCTCAAAGATGATTATTGGAGAGAGCAGAAACTCAAGGAGGTTGATTTCCTAATTAAAGGAGCCCTGGGGCTATTTCTTGAAGCCCGGGTCGCAGACTACTCAGCCACTCCGGGAGAGTCTTTGGAACTAACCATTGAAGCCATTAATCGTTCGGCCGCCAATGTGTTATTAAACCAGATTAGTTTTAAAGGAAATAGTCATGTGATTAGTGTTGAGAAGCCTTTGAACAATAATCAATTGCTTACCACAGAAACTCAACTCACTATAAATCAACCGATATCTCAACCATATTGGCTGAAGAAAGAAGCCAAGCTGGGTATGTATGTGGTAGATGAGCAACTCCTGAGAGGCCTGCCGGAAAACCCTGCTACGATTACCGCTGTTTTCCATCTCACTATTGACGAAACCCCGCTTCGCATGGAAATGCCGGTGGTTTATAAAGAAAATGATCGGGTAGATGGAGAAGTATATCGACCATTTGTAGTAACTCCTCCGGTGTTTGTTTCTATGGATGCAAGCGTATTGATGTTTCCTGACGAAGAAGCGAAAAGTGTAGAGGTGCTTGTGAAGGCCGGCAAAGCCAATATTGCCGGTGAAGTAAATATTAAACTGCCCCAAGGCTGGAAGGCCAGTGCCACCAGTTTTTCTTATTCACTTAAAAATAAAGGTGATGAGCAACGGTTTGAGATAGAGATTCTTCCGCCAAAAGAAGCTTCAGAGGCTTATTTGACTGTCGAAGCTTCCTATAACGGAAAGGTCTATAACCGATCGATTAAAGTAATTGACTATCCGCATATTCCGGTACAAACAATTTTTCCTGAGAGCCGGGTGAAAATTGTGAAACTCAACCTACAGAAGAAGGGGCAATACATTGGCTATATTATGGGTTCGGGAGACGACATCCCCGCCAGTCTGGAACAAGTGGGTTATAAAGTAGACATACTAGATCCGGAAAAAATTACAGCCTCAACGCTTTTAAATTATGATGCGGTGATTGTAGGTATAAGAGCATATAATACCATAGACAGAATGAATTTCATTCAGCCTGAACTAATGAAATTTGTTGAAGCCGGGGGTACGGTAATTACCCAATACAATACCCAAATGAGAGATCAACCGGCCATTGGACCTTATCCTTTCAGTATTTCCCGCGATAGAGTGACGGTAGAAGGAGCAGAAGTACGGATTTTAGCTGAAGACCATCCCATTATCAATGGTCCGAATAAGATCACTTCCAAAGACTTTGAAGGCTGGGTGCAAGAGAGAGGTTTATATTTCCCTAATCAATGGGACGAACGTTACACGGCCATTCTCTCTTCCAACGACCCGGGAGAGACACCCAAGAACGGAGGTCTTCTGGTAACTCAATATGGTGAGGGCTATTTTGTATATACAGGCTATTCCTGGTTTAGAGAACTTCCTGCAGGAGTGCCGGGAGCATTTAGAATTTTTACGAACATGATTTCTTTGGGACAGGATAAGCCCCGTCCGACATCTTTGAAATCGGTTGAAAACAAACAATAATGAGCGAAAATCTTCCAGAAGAGGAAAAAGTACGTTTCCTGTTTTTTAGAAGTTGGCCAGGCGTTTATGCCTTTGTATTGACCGTACTGGCCATACTTATTGCCTTGTTTTATTTTTTGACGATTAGCTACTCATGAAGGAAATTGACTGGATAGTTCTGTTTGGAACACTGTTTTTTATTGTGGCTTATGGGATTTGGAAGACACGTGGTGAAAAGAGTGTAGAGGGTTACCTGAGAGGCGGCAATGACACCAAGTGGTGGGTTATTGGCCTCTCCATAATGGCTACGCAGGCCAGTGCCATTACTTTTTTAAGTACTCCGGGGCAGGCATATACCGATGGTATGCGCTTTGTTCAGTTTTACTTTGGCTTGCCGGTGGCCATGATCATCATCTCCATTTTCTTTCTTCCTATCTACTATAAGGCTAAAGTGTATACGGCTTATGAATATCTGGAAGGGCGATTCGATCTGAAAACCCGTTTGCTTGCAGCTTCTATTTTCTTAATTCAACGAGGACTTGCGGCCGGAATTACCATTTATGCACCTTCAATAATCCTCAGTGCTTTGCTGGGGTGGCCTTTGCAAGTAACTACTATTGTGATCGGCCTATTGGTAATCTTGTATACAGTGTCTGGAGGTACCAAGGCCGTAACACAGACCCAGAAGCAGCAAATGGCTGTAATGATGGGAGGAATGGTAATTGCGGGTATAATGGTTATTACCTCCTTGCCCGGCAATGTGGGCTTCTCAGATGCGCTGCATGTAGCCGGTAAAATGGGGAAACTGAACGTTGTAAACTTTGAATTCGATCCGGCCGATCGTTACAATTTTTGGTCGGGTATGACAGGAGCTGTGTTTCTGTTTCTGTCATACTTTGGTACAGACCAATCGCAGGTGCAACGCTACCTTTCCGGCAAAACCCTTAAAGAAAGCCGCATGGGTTTAATGATGAACGGGCTACTAAAAGTGCCTATGCAGTTTGTCATACTCTTTATAGGAGTAATGGTTTTTGTGTATTACCAATACAATCAGCCACCGATTTTTTTCAATGAAGCCATAAGGGCAGAGGTGGTGGAAAGTGAGGAGTTTGGAGGAGCGTTTACTTCAGTAGAACAAGAATACACTCAGTTATTCGAAGAGAAAAAGCAATTGGTAAATGACCTAACCGAAGCAGTGGCTACCAAAAACGAGGTGCTGATTGAAACCGCACAGCACGAGTTAAACAGATTACAAGGAGCCAGCGATACACTGAGAAACGAGGCGAAGAAACTTATTGCTCAGGCACTTCCCGGCCGGGAAACGAATGATAAGGACTACATCTTCATGAATTTTGTGATGAACACCATGCCTGTAGGCTTGGTAGGGTTGCTGTTTGCCGTTATTTTCTCTGCAGCCATGTCTTCCACCTCTTCTGAACTGAATGCCCTTGGCTCCACCACCACCATAGACTTGTATAAGCGTGTAGTCAACAAAGAGGCGACAGACGAGAAGTATCTGAAGAACTCTAAGCTGTTTACATTGGCGTGGGGTGTGCTGGCCATTATTTTTGCCTCAACCCTCAATTTGTTCGAAAACCTTATACAGGCCGTAAACCTCATTGGCTCTCTGTTTTACCCTATTGTATTAGGTATTTTTGTGGTAGCCTTCTTCTTTAAATCTGTAAAAAGCAACGCGGTTTTTTATGCCGCCATAATTGCCCAGGTAGTGGTCATATTGGTGCACTATCTAAATATTGAGGGAAAGGCAGGGCTATTAACCATGGGCTTCTTATGGTACAATGCTTTCGGTTGCATTTTGGTGGTGGTTCTTAGCTTCATTATTAAAGCGTTCCATAATAGATAGTTAGTCGCTGCAGAGATTTCCTGATTCATTGAGGATTTTGGCATGTTTTCTCTTGTCGATGGGCGCCAGCAGTTCCGGGTTTTCTATGAGCTCCCGGCACAGCACAATGTTATCGGCCAACAAGGTCTCTTTTTCTTTTCTTGTAAGGCTATAGAGGCAGGTAATTGGATAGAGTCCAGAGAGCTCTATGCGTTCTCTAAGATTCCCTTTGCCGGGATAGTCCCAGGCCAAAAGTCTTAGACCATAACAACCGGCATATTGCTCTGCATCGCTGGTAAACCGGGTGTTGGTCATAATCCAGCACTCGAATTTTTGACGCTGATTATCAGGTTTTAAACCATTTACGATGTCGTTGAAGCGAGAGTGTACATAGAGCGGTGTTTTAACATCAGATTTGTAGCCCGGATTGCTGTGGTGTTTGCACTCTCCAATAATCCACAGGCCATCTTTCTTTGCCGATATATCTACCTCATGGCTAAGACAACGTCCGTTCATTTCAATGCCCACAGCTACATCAAACCCTTGATATTCAAACAACTTGCCCATAAAGCGCTCAAAGGGATAGCCCGAAGGGCCCAGCTCTAGAATGGCTGTTTTTAATTTGTATTTGCCTGCTAATTTAGAACTGGACGCTCTCAATAGTTGGTAGGCTCTTTTGTAAATCTCCCGCGTAGTAGTTGTCTCTGTGAGTTCCTGGTCAATCTTCTGCTGAATACGTGCTATTAACTCTTCCGATGCACCAGAATTAAAAAGGGATTGCCTGAGCTTTTCTTCCCTGAATTCTACCACCTCTCCGGAGGCTTTCTTAACCCAACGTTGTGCCATAGAAATTCAATATAGTTACCACAAGGTCTCTAACCTAACGAATATTTCAGCTCCAAAGCCCGCTTTAATATAAAGTACACCGCTCCATAAATCTTTTATTTCAATCTGCTGGAATACTTGTACAACTCGTTTTAATTTGAAAGCATGTATGCTATTGTGGATATTGAAACAACGGGAAGTTCGGCTGCTCATGGAAAAATAACTGAGATAGCTATTATTATTCACGATGGCAAGCGTGTGGTAGATGAATACCAGACTTTACTTAATCCTGAACAGTATATTCCATCCAACATAACAGTGCTCACCGGCATAGATAATGAAATGGTGGCTGATGCTCCCAGGTTCTACGAGGTAGCCAAAGACATACACCTGCTATTAGAGGGACACATTTTTGTAGCACACAATGTCAATTTCGACTACTCTTTTATCAAAAAGGAATTTCAGGAGTTAGGAGCCAACTTTTCAATGCCTAAACTCTGTACCGTTCGGCTATCCCGAAAAGTATTTCCAGGGCTCAAGTCATACAGCCTGGGGAGGTTATGCGACCACTTTGGTATAAAAAATGAAGCGCGTCACCGGGCCATGGGCGATGCCAGGGCAACGGCTATATTGATGGATAAAATCTTGGCCAATGAAAAGGGTGAAATCGACTTTTTTTTAAAGAAAACCAGCAAAGAGGCCGATTTGCCACCTAACCTCGACCGTGAATCTTTTGAGGTATTGCCCGAAACTACGGGAGTTTATTATTTCCACGATCATCATGGCAAAGTGCTTTATGTAGGTAAGGCCAACAATATTAAAAAGAGGGTACGAACGCACTTTAGCAGCACCGATGTCATTTACAAACAGCAGCTTAAGGACAAAATCAGACAAGTGAGTTATGAGGTTTGTGGCGATGAATTGATCGCCTTTTTAAAAGAGTCTTATGAGATCAAGCGCCTTTTTCCTCCCTTTAACAAAGCCCAAAAGTTTCCTACGCCTAAGTTTGGAATGTATCATTACACCGATGGTGCGGGCATTAACCGACTGGCTATTGGCAAGGTTCAGAAAGGGCTACAGCCTGTGCAAACTTTTCCATCGTTCGATAAAGCCCGGAGTTTTTTAATTCAGTTTGTAAAAACACACGGGTTGCAACCCGAACATTGTGGTTTGCCGGAGTCATTGCTCAACTACTATGGCTACAGCTTCGATGAAGCCTCGGAAAACGAGCTGAAGGAGAGGTTTCAACGAGCGCTATCTTCATTGATGGTAAGCCGGGAAAGCTATTGCATTTTAGGCAAAGGCCGGGATAGGGAAGAGGTGGCTGTTGTATTGGTAGAAGAAGGAAGGTATTTGGGCTTCGGATTTGCTGAAACCCAATTTTCGTTTGAGACAATAAGCGATGTTAAGAGTGTGATCCAGCGTTATCCGGACACACCCGATGTGCAAAGTATTATCCGCCAATTCAGAGAAAAAAGGAAAGTTATTAGCCTTTGATACAACAGTTACTAGGGCATAGCCATTGAAAGTTGTATATTTAATAGACAGGCAACTAAACAGATTTTGGTTTAGTACGTTACTATAGTAGCCTCAACTAATTCGACACGTTGGACACTTTACCTAAATATTAGTTGAACATATTACTCACAATGGAAATGAAGAAGTCAAAAGAAATCGGGGGAATCATTCTTAAATATGCTGAAGAGAAGATTCAGAAGAGGTCGCTAGAAACCACCGCTCAAATACGAAAGTATTTGAACGACCTTTCAGAGGTTAGCAAGGAGTTGATGTACTCAAGTGCCGTTCGAGCAGGGAAAACATCACTTATAATGAAAAAATAGTAACCGGCACTTGCCGGTTTTTTTATGCCACTAAATTCCCAGTTTGGGAAGTTAGTTCTTGGCCAAATCTTAGTTTTTCCTCATTTTTGGGTGTTTTATTCGCGTGGTAGGGTTATTGTAATCCAGTAGGTACAATAACTACGTAATTAATGGCGGTGATAGAGAGTTTGGAGAGTAACTTCTTTTTATGTCCACATACCCGAAAGCCTTTGCGCTTTATGTCTCGGGATGAATTGAGCGTGTTAAATCAAAGAATTGAACGCAACGAGCTTTATTTTCATCTGGGAATTCAGGCACAGTGTTCGGTAGATAGTGCACTGATTACGGAGAACCAAACTTATGTTTACCCCATTGTTGAAGGCATTATCTTTCTTAAAAAGGATGTAGCTATAACTGCCAAGAACAGAACTAAAAACCCTTTTATGAGGGTTCCCGAGCATATCACTGAAGAGTTTTTCAATACCTACAAAGTTCTAAGCAAAGAGAAGGCAGCTGAGCCGGTGCTAAAAGATTTGAATAGTCAAAAGCTTGACAACGATCAATTACTACAGTTGAAGTCGCGCTTACCCAAAAGTGGGCAGTGTTTCATGAGTGTAGTAACACATGATGTTGATGCCATTCACAATCTTGTATTCAACACCAGGTTTAATGCGTACGTTCATATCGACTTTTCGTTAGACCGCCTTTTGGCTATTAAAAAGGATGTAAAGCAGGGAACAGAACTTGTGTTGTGCGATGTGGCTTGTTTGCCTTTTGAAGCCAACACTGTAAATGCCCTGTTTTCGTTCGATTATATCAATGAGTACGATAAGGCCGATCAGGCAGCAGCTTACGAAGAGCTCAAGCGTGTGTTAAAAGAAGATGGTGCCTCTGTGGTATTGTACGATAAGAGCAAACCGCTGCATGCACAGAGCCAATTAAAGTCTGATCAACTTTCCAAGAAAGCACTTTCTGTTTTAGCCCCCTGGAAGAAGAAAAAAGTGCCAACCATTTATTTTCACCCTGTAACGGTAGATGCTGACGAAAACCACCGCGAGGAACTAATGACTAAAACATCATTTGGCAGACAGTTCTCCTGATTCGTAAAACCAGTTCAAACCTTTTATACGTATGTGTGGTTAGTGAAACAAAAAATTACCATGAAAGGAAAAGTCATATTGTTGTCAGGTTTGGTGGTGATTCTTATTACTAGTTTTTTCGCGGCAAAAAGCAGTACGGTTCAGGAAAAACAAGATAAAGGCAAGCAGAAGGAAGGCTATGAAATACAGCTTTCTGAAGAAGAGTGGAAAAAAAGACTTACTCCCGAGCAATACTACATTTTAAGAGAAAAAGGTACCGAACTGGCAGGTTCAGGCAAGTACAATAAGTTTTATGAAGAAGGAACATATTATTCTGCAGCTTCCTTGCAGCCTGTTTTTTCTTCCGAAACCAAGTATAATTCCTATTCCGGTTGGCCTAGTTTCTGGAAACCCGTAAACGATAGCGCCATTAAACTGGTAAAAGATACCACGCTCGGCATGGTGCGTTGGGAGGTGGTAGATAGCAAAAGCGGATCGCATTTAGGACATGTATTTAATGATGGTCCGGCTCCAACGGGATTGAGGTATTGTATAAATAGTGATGCCCTCATCTTTGTACCTAAAGGAGAAAAGCCTCCTGTATTCAAAAAAGACATGAAGTAATTCAGACGAAAAGAATAAATCATTAACATTGGCCTGAAACTAAAAATCAGGCCTTTTTTATTGAATTATGGAAGAACCAAAACCACTCAACAGCGTAGCCGAATTTCACAAAACATTTAAACACCCGATATTACCAAGTCCGCAAATTCCAGACGTAAGCCGTTGTCAATTGCGTGTTTCTCTTCTGGCAGAGGAATTAAAAGAATTAGAAGAGGCCATTGCCAATAAAGATTTGGTTGAAGTAGCCGATGCCCTCTGCGATTTACAATATGTATTGAGCGGAGCCATTTTGGAGTTCGGGCTTGGAGAGAAGTTTAAAGAATTGTTCGATGAAGTTCAGCGTTCCAACATGAGCAAGACCTGCAAGTCTATGGAAGAGGCCAGAGCCACCCAGCAACACTATCTGGAAAAGGATGGCACAGAAAGCTATATAGAAGAGTCTGACGGACACTTTCTGGTTTACAGAAAAGGAGATAATAAAACCCTCAAGTCTGTAAATTACTCTCCGGCCGACCTGAAAAGTAGGTTAGCCGACTTCATTTAAAAACCTTTGCCATGAGCAAGGCGTTAGTGAAGCGAATCTAATTAAGAAGTTATGCAAGCATTTTATACGGTCATACTTTCGGTACTATTTAACCTGTCAATCAGTTCGTGTCACTCGTCTACAGAAGGTTCAACAGCCGTCAATTTACAATCGGTACAAGATGGCCTTGAAGTAGCCACATTTGCCGGAGGCTGTTTCTGGTGTACTGAAGCAGTGTTTGAGAGGGTAGAAGGTGTGAAAGATGTGGTGTCCGGATATACCGGAGGGAAAGAAGAGAACCCTACCTACTATCAGGTAAGTTATGGTGAAACCACACATGCTGAAGCCGTACAAATTTACTTCGACCCCGAAACCATAAGCTACCAACAATTGCTGGATATTTTCTTTGCCACCCATGACCCTACCCAGCTAAATAGGCAGGGGCCCGATATTGGTGCACAATACAGAACGGCAGTTTTCTATCATAGTGAAGAGCAGAAAAAAGCGGTAGAAAGCACCATTAAACAATTGGATGAATCGGGTTTGTATGCCAAAAAGATTGTAACTGAAGTGAAGCCTTACGGCAAGTTTTGGCTGGCAGAAGATTATCATCAAAACTACTATGAGTTGAATCCCGGCAATCCTTACATTATTAACATAGCCGTGCCAAAGGTCAAGAAGTTTAAGAAGCAATTTCCACAGTGGGTAAAGGCAAGCTATGCCAATGAAAAGTAAATCGTATTAGAGTTTGGAGAGGGCAGCCAGTACTTTCTGTCCTCTGCTCACTTCTCCTTTACTACCGTTTTCTACCACATCTTCTACGGCTATTTTCAATTCATTTTTTAGTTCAGGTAGTTCCTTTACAATATTCAATGCGGTACTCATAGCGAAAACCTTTACTGCGATTGGTTCGGCTTTATTCATGAGAATGTCTATACACAGATCGTATACGTCTCCCCAAAGGGCTTCGTCAATGCGCTGAAATTGCATAACCCGAAAGACATTTCTTCTAAAAGCTACTTTGGCCTCTTTTCGTTTTATCCGGTCGATCATAGCAGGAAAGAAGGGAGTGATTAGCGATGGAGCTTGCTCTCCCAAGGTACCAACCACCCAAGCCGCGTGCTGTACTAACCGAGTATCTTCTCCAAAAAACAGCTTCATGAGCCCATCAACACCGTCAGGGTGTTTAATTAAATAGGCCGCAATACGGTCTTTATTTGCTTTACTGTGCTCCTGTAAAAGCTCTTTTTTTATGTCCATAAATGTAGTGCTGTGGTCTCAGCTATCAACTTCCATGTTTTCGTCCTTAAGGTAGTTCAAATTGTTAGGAGCAACCAATTGGCTGTGCAATTCCGCAAAGAAATTAGCATATTTAGCACTTGGTCAAAAACGTATTTTATGGATATTCTTCTAGTTATTCTGGGCTTTGTTTGCATGATAGTGGGTATTTTAGGTTGCTTTCTTCCCATTATTCCAGGGCCTCCCATTAGTTTTCTTTCACTACTCTTATTACAGTGGACCGAAAAATCGCCTTTCGATTCGGATACACTCTGGTTGTGGGCATTTATTACAGCGGCCGTCACCGCTTTGGATTATGTTGTCCCTATTTATGGCACCAAAAAGTTTGGAGGTACCAAGCGTGGTGTTTGGGGTAGCACCATTGGTTTGGTAGTTGGTTTGTTCTTTTTTCCTCCCTTCGGAATTATTGTGGGTCCCTTTGTAGGAGCCTTTTTAGGCGAGATGAGCACGGGCAAAGCAACTAATCAGGAAGCCTTGAAATCTGCCTTTGGTTCATTTATTGGTTTTTTAGTAGGCACCCTAATCAAGCTTATCGCTTCAGGGTATATGGCGTGGATGTTCGTAAAGTATGTGTTTGCGTAGCCTTGTTTTATCCATTTTTGCTTTATGCATATTGCTGAAACCACTTTCAGCTCAACACGATGTAGATAGTCTTAAAAATATTCTAAATCATTACCCCAATCAAGACACTATTCGGGTACAGTTGCTCAATCAGTTGGGTTTGGAATATTGGATTATAGACCCCGTTGTAGCCGATGAATATGGCAATGAAGCCTTGCGGCTTGCCGAAAAGCTCAACTATATGCAGGGGACGGCATTTGCACTAAGGGTATTGGGTGTTGCTAATTGGACCCGTGGTAACTACGAACTGGGACTAATTGATTTGCTCAAATCCAGATCGGCCTATCAGAAGCTGAATGACGAATTGGGTGTAGCCAACTGCCATTTAAATATTGGAATGATCTACGCTGATCAGGGCATTGTCAATCGAGCTCTGGAAAACTACAGGCAAGCCCTGGATGGATTTGAGAAAGCCGGCCGGTCTGACCGCATTGCTACGGCTTACAATAAAATGGGAGAGGTTTATATACGCTCCCAGAGCTATAGTCAGGCATTGGAGTATTTACTTAAGGCCTTGGCTATACACGAGAAAAATGGGTTTATCTATGGAGTTGGAGAGTCGAACAACCGATTGGGAGAGCTCTTTTTGGCTAAAAAGGAATATGATGAAGCACTAAGCTACTTCTTGAAGGCAGTCTCCATTAGTGAAAAACTTAATGATGCCGATGGTATGGCGCGTGGCTTTCTCGATTTGGGTCGGGCCTACCTGGCTCAAGCCAATTATTCCAAGGCCAACGAATACCTTAGAAAAAGTGAGAAAATAGCTCGTGAAGTAGGAGCTAAGAAGTGGCTGAGAGACACTTACCAAACGCTCAGAGTCCTGGCAGAAGAAACCGGGCGCTGGAAAGAAGCGAATGCCTATGCCACCATGTACATTACCATGAAGGATAGCCTTTTTAATGAGCAAATGGCCAACAGAATAGCAGAGATTGAAAAAAGAAATGAACTGGCCGCTCAGGAGAAGGAACTGGAGGCGTTGAAGAATGAGGCCATATTTTTGAGTACACAAAATGAGCTGAACAGGAACCTGAAATTTGCACTGGCAGCGGCTATGCTATTGTTACTTGTATCGGCCTATCTTTTTATAAACAGGCAGCGACTTCGCATTAAAAAAGACCGTATCATATACGAGTCGCAACAAGAAATGGCCAATCTTGCCCTACAAAAAGCGCGACTAGAGCAGTCTAAGCTGGAGCAAGAACTTGCTACCAGAGATAAAGAGTTGACCTCTTACACGGTGAACTTCATACGTAAAAATGAGGTAATTAATAGCCTTAAAGAACGTGTTCAAGACCTCAAAAAAAGCCTTGCCAAGTCGCATTCAAAAGAAGTTCAGCAATTAATGCAGTTGGCGAATTCCATTCAGGATGTAGACAAAGATTGGGAAGAATTCAGGCTCTACTTTGAAAACGTACATACGGATTTCTTTAAAAATCTAAACCAGAAATCCCCCCAGTTGAGTGCAGGCGAATTGAGGCTTGCAGCTCTTATACGACTCAACCTAAACCTCAAAGAAATTTCCTCAGTTCTGGGTATATCCCCAAACAGTGTCAAGACAGCCAGGCATCGTTTAAAGAAACGGCTGAATCTGGATAAAGAAGAGTCACTGCTCGCATATCTCATTCAAATGGACCAAACAGCTTAAAACCGTGCTTCGTCATAAGGTATTGGTTTTCAATGCGATAGTTCGATCTGTATACCTTTTGTTTACGTACATAATGTCGGCTGCTTACCAAAAGAACCCTTAAATTGAACCTAAGTCACTGGTGGTCAGCCTACATTTGAGTTGTTATAACCACATGAACATGAAACACGTCTTTAACTCCAATCCTTTAAGGTATACAGCTGTGCTAGGGCTATTCGCAATACTTCTGGCCATTAGTTGTACTTCAGAAAAAGAACCCTTGCCCGATGAATGTGAGGGTAGCATAAGTTTACAAACCACTATTGGCAGCGAAGCTAATTGCGGACAAAGTACCGGAAGCTTTACCGTAGTGGCTACGGGCGGTAGTGCCCCTTATACATACGCGCTTAACGGAGGTACTGCTCAAAGCTCTGCTTCCTTTGATAACCTGGCGGCCGGCAGTTATACCCTTACTGTGACGGATAACTCGGGATGCACCGCAGAAATCTCTGTAAACATTGCCAACCAAGACGGTGTAAATGCTTCGATATCCGGCACTACAGCCAGCGATTGCGATACACCAAACGGTAGTATAAGCGTAAGCGCCACCGATGGAGCAGGGCCTTACCAATACAAGCTTAACGACAATGCTTTTCAATCGGGTAATACCTTTGACGGTTTGGCTCCGGGCAATTATACCGTAACCGTAAGAGATGCCAATAACTGCGAGGTTTCGCTTCAGGCCACCATTAAGTCCGATGTGGTATTTGCACAAGTAAAGAACATTATTCAAACCAACTGCGCTGTGTCGGGTTGTCACAACGGAACCACTTTCCCCGATCTCAGAGTAGATAATAACATAGTTGCCCAAGCCAGCCGTATCAAGGCAAGAACCGGGGCCAAAACCATGCCTCCATCGTCTAGCGGCAGATCACTTTCTGACGATGAAATTGCAGAGATTGCCTGTTGGGTAAATGATGGTGCCAGTCTCAACTAAAAACAGCACCAATGAAAAAGAAACGTCTCATAATTATTGCAGTAGTCATGGCATTTGTTGCGGCTTACATAGTCTATGATAAAATGCTTTCGACCGGGCCAAAAATGAAATCTCGTACCGTGGAAGCGTCCCTGACAGCCGAGGCACTATACAATGCGTTTGAAACCGATGAAAACAAGGCCAATACGCTATACCTAAACAAGGTGGTTCAGGTTGAAGGAATAGTTACAGCCATTCATCAATCGGCCGAAGCCAAGCCGGTAGTTGAGCTGGAAACCAACGGTTTTGGCTTGCTCAAGTGCACATTGGAAGACTCAAATGAGTTGACCAACTATTCCTTAACAGATGGTGATCGGGTGGTGCTCAAGGGAGAGTGCATTGGTTATTTGCTCGATGTGCTGCTGGAAGACGTGATTATCATTGAAATTAAAAACTAACACATGAAACCATTAAAACTATTAAACCTGAGTATGGCCATGCTTTTGGCTACTTCAGGTATGGCACAGGACCGTTTTCTGACCCGGAATGGAGAGGTTAAGTTCTACTCTCACGCACCTCTCGAAGATATTGAGGCTTTTAATGATAAAGTACTGAGTGTGATTGATTTAAACAAAGGTGAAGTAGCCGTAGATATATTAATAAAGGCTTTTCAGTTTGAAAAGGCCCTTATGCAGGAACACTTCAACGAAAATTACATGGAGTCTGCCAAATACCCGAAGTCTACTTTTAAAGGAAAATTTGAGGTGCCCGATGGACTTAAGTCTATGAGTAATGGCACATATCCTGTAACGGTTAGTGGCGATATTACTATCCATGGTGTTACTAAACCCCTGACCACCCGGGTAGAACTTGTGGTTATCAACGGTACTATAAATACAGAATTTAGCTTTAAAGTAAAGGTAAAAGACCACGATATTAAAATACCCAGCGTAGTGGTCAGGAACATTGCAGAAGAAGTGGAAGTAACCGCTAATTTTAAGTATGAGCCATATCAACGCTAGTATGAAAAAGACTATACTATTTATTGCAGCGATTGTCCTGGGCCACTCGCTTAGCGCCCAAGACGATCTGCTCGGTATGCTTTCTGACGAAAGAGAGGAAACCATAGACTACGTAGAAGCGACCTTTAAAGGGCAGCGGATGATTAACGGACACACCGTGGTTACTCGCAAAGCCAAAGAGCTCGAGTTTATTATCTCTCACCGATTTGGTCGTATTAACACCGGAATCAATGAGCTTTTTGGCCTCGATGGTGCCAACATCAGGTTTTCTTTTGAATATGGGATAAGCGACTTTTTAACCGTAGGTGTAGGGCGCAGTTCTTTTGAGAAAATCTATGATGGATTTGCCAAGTATCAAATCCTAAGACAGTCTTCCGGCAAAAAAGTGATGCCTGTGTCCATTACAGGGTTTAGTAGTATGGCCATTAGAACATTAGATAATCCGGCTTTTCAAAATGAGGAGTTTAGCGACAGGGTAGCATATACTCACCAGTTGCTTATTGCCCGTAAAATGAACGAAACCGTTTCGCTTCAATTTATGCCTACTTATGTGCACCGCAATAGGGTAATGGGCAACCAGGAAAACGACCTGTTGGCTCTTGGTGTGGCTGGTCGAGTAAAAGTGGGCAAAAGAGTAGCCATCAACAGCGAGTACTATTACCGGCTTACCAATGAACTGACCGATTTATATAAAGACTCCATTGGAATTGGCGTTGAAATAGAAACCGGAGGCCATGTCTTTCATCTCACCTTTACCAATTCCAGGTCAATGGTAGAGAAAGGCTTTATTACTGAGACCGATGGCGATTTTTTCAATGGCGACATTCATTTTGGCTTTAACCTTTCTCGCGTGTTTTAGCCATTCGGTAAGCCTTTAAGTGCTTCAATTAAAGAAGTCTTCAGTGGTTGGTCAACCAATCATGCTGAAGACTTTTTTATGTTTAAAACCCCAATTGTTTTAGTGGTGTTTAGAATGCTTACACACTTTCTTATTGCCGCTATGTTGAGTATACTTGAGCCTGAAAAGTAAAATTATGAAAGCACTTAGCCTTACCCTTAGTTTGTTTTTAGTCTGCAGCCTCAGCATGGCACAACTCGATCGTACAGAGAAAAAGATAGTTCAATGGATCGATCAGAACAACCACGAGGCTTTAGAACTTCTCAAACAAACCATCAACATCAATTCAGGCACTATGAATTTTGAGGGTGTAAGGCAGGTGGCTGATGTATTGATGCCAAAGTTCGAAGCTCTGGGTATGGAAACACGGTTTTTAGATGGCAGTGCCTTTAACCGGGCCGGACATTTAGTGGCCAAAATTGAAGGAGGCAAAGGGCCTAAGATCATGATGATTGGCCACCTGGACACTGTTTTTGAACCCGACAGTCCTTTCCAGCAATGGGAACAAGTGGATGAAGAAACTATAAAAGGACCTGGAATAGCCGATATGAAAGGTGGCAACATAATCATTCTGCAGGCTCTGACGGCTCTACACCAGGCCGGGCTGTTGAAAGATATGAATGTTTGGGTTGTTATGACTGGCGATGAAGAGCTTAGCGGAAGACCCCTGAGTCTTTCAAAAGCAGCCCTAATTGAAGCTGCAGAGTGGGCCGACATTGCTCTTGGATTTGAGAACGGAGATGGCAACCCGGCTACCGTGAATGTGGCGCGCAGAAGCTCGTCTGGCTGGACACTGGAAGTAAAGGGTAATGCCGCTCACTCATCGCAAATTTTTAAACCTGAAGTGGGAGCTGGGGCTATTTATGAAGCTTCAAGAATCCTGAATCAGTTTTACGAAGCCTTGTCTGCCGAAGAATATTTGACCTTTAACCCCGGAATGATTTTAGGCGGAACTGATGTGACTTACAATGAACAAAGCAAATCGGGAACAGCCTTTGGGAAAAGCAATGTAGTAGCTCAAACGGCTATTGTAACAGGCGATATTCGCTGTCTGAGTATGGAGCAATTAAAACGAACTCAGGAAACCATGAAAAAGATTGTGAGTGAACATTTACCACAAACTCAAGCCACTATAACCTTTGAAGAAGGTTATCCACCATTTGCTCCTACAGAGGGTAATTATGCGCTCATGAAGGCTTTCAGTCAGGTGAGTCAAGACTTAGGCTTTGGAGAAGTGAGTTCTGTAAATCCGGCCGATGCCGGTGCCGCTGATATATCGTTTACTGCGGGCTTGGTGAAAATGGGTATTGATGCCATGGGAATGAGTGGTGCTAATGACCATACGGTCAATGAAACAGGAAAGGTTAACGCATTGCCTATGCAGACTAAGCGAGCTGCAGTATTGTTGTACAGACTCTTTAAGGATAAAGCTCTTTCACCTGAAAAGAAATAGCCAAACCGTCTGAACCGGATTACTTCTCTGACAAGTTGTCTTTTCCATCCCGAGTTGCCAAGTGATCAAGCGGGATAGATCTTTCGGCAAGCTCAAGATGAAAAGCTCTAACCGATTAGGGTCTCCAATTGCCCATCAGTGTTTCATGCCATGAACTCTGAAGAATTAGGTGAACGAAAGATGTAACCTCTTGAGTTACTCATAAATTTCGTTGATCACACCAGCTAAGCGTACGCCAGCTTGAAGCACCCTAAGCTTAATAATGTCGAAGTACTTATAGCCATATTCATAGCTTATTCGCCCGTCTTCAGGAATATCATAAACCTGTTTACGGTAAGACATAGATTCATATGCCCATTCTCGAACCGTAGCCGATTGCCATTCCTTAATTTGAGTTTTAGAAGCATGATTTACCCAATCGGCAAATTCGGTATAGCTCAATTGTTTGCCATCAATCATGCGGCTGTCCCATACGCTATGCAGATTAGTATTACTTCCAAAGTACTGAACTCGAACATCATTTCCGCCTCTATCTTCACCATTCCCCACATGCAAAGGCTGATGAATATCGCCAACCAGATGTACTAAAAACTTGAGTTTAGTGGCTTCTTCTTGGGCCGAAAGTTGCCCGGCCTTTAACTCTTCAATAATGGTTTCAATGGCCCAAATTACATCACCTCCTTCTTGCTCGGGTGCTTCCTCATATGTCATGCCATCGGGTATTGTGCAATAATGCCAGGTATTGGCATAATCGTAGGAGCGATCCGACCTTATTTCATCCATCCATGTGCTCACTTCGGCCAATGTTTCTGAGCCCAGAACACGTTGCACCTGCTTTCTGGCTTTTTTACTCAGCATACCATCGGCAATATGTCCTATAGTTCGATGTCCGGTTTGACCCCAGAAATAACTACTTGAAGTCATGGAAACGGTAGCCGCCAGGATTAAGGAAAGAGCAAGGAGTTTTCTCATGTTGTAAATTTTGTGCTAAGATAAGGATGTATTGATTTGGAAACAGCGTTTAGGATGTAGCTTATGTGAATTATACTTTACGGTTTGATGAACCAGGTTTTAACAGGCTCTCTATCTCCGGCAGAGTCTCTCAAAGAGAACTTAGATGCCGTTCAGCTCTATGCTCAGTGTGCCCTGCAGGAGAAAAGCTGGTCGAGTAAAAATTTCTGTGGCCATCCTTCAGACTCATAACTTCTAAACTTCCAAAAACCTTACTACTTTCATTATTCATTAGTCTATTGATATGAAACTCAAAATAACCTGGCTGACACTATTCTTAATGGTTGCCACGCAATCTTACGGGCAATATGGAGATGGTAGGTATACCTTCGTTTTCCTGAACACGAATCCAGACAGGGCTGAGCTACCCAAGGAGCAAGTAGATAGCCTTCAAGCGGGACATTTAGCCAACATTAACCGATTGGTGAAGGAAAAGAAGATGATCGCTGCGGGGCCCTTCTACACAGGCGGTGGAATTTTTCTATTCGATACCAATATGGCTGATACGGAAGCAGTTTTGTATTCTGATCCGGCCATTTCTGCCGGACGTTTTAAGCTGGAAGTCTACCCGTTTGATCTGATGGAAGGGAAATTATGTACACTTTGGCACAAGGATGAAGCCGATGTAGAAATGACTACCTACTATTTTGTGCGTTTTGAGCCAAATAAGGATAATGAGAATATTGATGGGGTGAAAACTAATCGTTTTACTGAAAATTTGCTGAAAGAGCTAAAGGGAAAGTACAAAGACAAAGCTGAGTTAGTCGGAGCCATTAATCTCAATACCAACGAGGGTCAGATTATTATATATAAATCAGATCAGGAGGGAGGAATTGAAGAGCTTTTCGCCAACCATGAATTGGTGAAAAAGGGCTTAATGACCTATTATCACAGACAGATTTATTTCCCGAAGGGTATTTTCTGTGAAGATTAAGCCCGGTTATTGTCGAGCTGGATTCGGCATAGATATGGCTCAGTTGGGGGGGGAGCACGGTATACCTAAACTCTAATCAATAATCACCACATTTTTACCGATTACTTTTCTGTCCATAAGGTCTCGAATAGCTTGAGCGCCTCGCTCTAAGGGGTATTCTTTATGGATATGCTGTTTCACTTTTCCTTCTTGAATCCATTGAAGAATCTGCTCGAAGTTCCTCTTGCTTTCTTTCGGTTGCTTTTGAGCAAAAGCCCCCCAGAAAACACCTACAATGGAAGCTCCTTTGAGCAGAGGCAGGTTCATTCTGATGGCAGAAGGAGCACCAGCGGCAAAACCTACCACTAAATACCTTCCGCCCCAAGCCAAAGAGCGAACTGCGGGTTCAGCATATTGATCTCCAATAGGGTCGTATATTACGTCAAAGCCATCTCCATTCGTCATGGCTTTGGCTTTTTCCTTGAGATTTTGTTCTGAGTAGTTGAGGGTTTCATCGGCTCCGGCTTGCAGGCAGATTTCTAGCTTTTCTTCAGAACTTGCAGCGGCCACCACATGTGCGCCCATTTGCTTGCCAATCTGAACTGCGGCTAGTCCAACTCCACCAGAAGCACCCAAAACCATCAGCTTTTCGCCTTTTTTTAATTGTGCTCGCTGTTTTAGAGCATAAAGCGATGTACCAAAATTATACATGGTTGTTGCTGCAGTAATCATGTCCATGCCCTCAGGAACAGGCATACATTTGTGCGATTCAGCCACCACATACTGAGCCATGCCTCCCCAGCCGGTGAGAGCAAAAACCAAGTCGCCCTGGCTTAGGTGTTTCACTTTACTACCCACTTCCACCACCCGACCGGCCACTTCGCCACCGGGAGCAAAAGGGAGCTGAGGTTTGAATTGGTACTTGTTCTGAATAATCAGTGCATCAGGGAAGTTCACTCCACAGGCATGCACTTCGATAAGCACCTGTTGCTCATTGGGCACGGGGAGTGGAAGCGTTTTCACAGAAAGGTTTTCCGGTAGCCCGAATTGTTCGCACACTAATGCTTTCATGCTTACAAACTCATATCTATCCATTAGAAAAGCAACTCTCTCTGCACTAAATTCCAACCTTTTTTGGTCGAGTATGGTCTAACCACACAAACACTAGAATCATGAAGAAATTGAGTATTGCTTTAGCGTTTATTGTTCTGGTAAGTCTTTCATCTTGCGAAAACGAAGGTGAAACCTGTTTGGAGGTGAAAATAGTAGCCGAACTTTGCGGAAATGCGGTTGTTCAGGTTGTTTCGGGCAATGCGGGCATTCCAGTAACTGAAAGTTGGACAGACCATAACAACGTTACGTACGATAATGTCTTCAGTACCTTTCTCGATCCATGCGATAGTTATTTACCGGCCCGGGGAGAAACTGTTTTAATGAAGATTACGAAGGAACGAAAAGAGACTGATTGTGCAGTTTGCCTGGCCTTACCGGCCAATAGTCCCAAGCAGTTCTACTATACCGAAATAGTTACTGACTGTGGTATGTAGAATCGTTACTAAACAATATAAGAGGTGGAATACTAAAAGCTACCATAGCCAATGGAGTTCTTTGGTTCTGTAAACACAAATAATTAAGATGAAAAGACTTAGCATTATTCTTTCCTTATTGACTGCATTGGTCATTAGCTCATGTGACAATCAACCTGCTGTTGATTGTGTTCAGGTAAAAATTATCGATCAGATATGCGGCAATGCAATTTTCCAAGTGATAGGGGGAGCCGTACCTGACGATGTCGCCAATACGTGGACGGATAGTAGCGGTACAACTTATGAGAATGTGTTTACTACTATGGTGAGTCCATGTGACAGTGGTGTCCAAATTGGCGACATACTGTTTGTGAAAATTGTTGACCAAAGACCTGCCTCCGACTGTTTGGTTTGTGCGGCAATGTTGGCCGATACACCTAAACCGTTTTTACATACGGTAATTTCCAAAGAGTGTGAGGTTGGAGGAGATGATTTTTAGAAGCTAAACTTTCTTAATTATAGGGTTGAAAGCCTTCGATGCAACGATTACTTCATCACCAATTCGAAGGCTTTTTTGTTCCACATTACTAATCACTACTTTGATCAGTTGATTACCCACTAACACTGAAGCAATAGCCAGTAATTCTTCCTCCTGAATGTCTATTACCGTTCCGGTAAATTGAAACTTTCCGCTGAGACTCTTATTTCCGAATACCTCAGTGGGTTTGCCTTCTCGAACAACTTTTCCCTCTTCAATCTCAATAATTCTATCAGCTAGCTTAAGTGCTTCTGAGGGGTCGTGGGTGACCATTATAGTTGTGAGTTCATACTTTTTATGAACTTCCTTCAGATACTCCTGGAGCCTGATTCTCATCGGTCGGTCTAAGGCCGAAAGGGGCTCGTCCAGAAGTAATAGCCCTGGCTTTTGTACTAGAGTTCTGGCCAAAGCAACCCGTTGTTGCTGCCCACCCGATAGTATAGCCGGTTTCTGATTTCTCAAACCCTTTATTTCCATAATGTCCAGCAACTCCTCCACATCAGATTCCGACTGGCCGCCCCTTAAGGCGTATTTTAAATTACCTTCTACCGTCATATTAGGAAAGAGGGAATACTGCTGGAAAACTAGCCCACAGTCCCGTTCTTGTGGCTTCAGGTTGGTTTTTGGGCCGAACCAAGTTTGATCATTGAACTGAATTTTTCCGGAATCAGGATTCATCAACCCGGCAATCATTCGGAGTAATGAGGTCTTTCCGGCTCCTGATTGGCCCGAAATCACTAAAAACTCACCGGGGTGACATTGAAATTCTAAGTCAAGTTCAAGCCTGCCACGGGCTGCTTCCAATCGCTTAATCACTTTTACTTCAAGCATGCTTTCCGGTAAGGTTAGTTTTCTTGTTCAGGCTGTAAACGGTCACTAAAATGCTGAAACTGATAAGCAGGAGAACCAGCGCATATTGATGTGCTGCGGCATAGTTCAGCGACTCCACCTCATCGTAAATGGCAATGGAAGCCACTTTAGTAACTCCGGTTATATTGCCACCAATCATTAAAACCACTCCAAATTCGCCCATCGTATGGGCAAAGGAAAGTACTATGGCGGTTAGAATAGAGGGTTTGATGTTTGGTAAAAGAACGTGAAGTAAGGTCTTGAACTTAGATTGACCTAAAACATATGAAGATTCTTTCATATTTAATGAAAGGCTGGTGAGCCCCGACTGAATGGGCTGTACCATAAACGGAAGACTGTATATCATAGAAGCAAGCACAAGCCCGGGAAAAGAGAAAAGTAGTTGAACACCAATCGTTTCCTGCAACCAGTTGCCAAAGGCATTGTTCGGACTGAAGGCCACCAATAGATAAAAGCCAAGTACGGTAGGAGGTAGCACCAATGGCAAGCTGATCATTGATTCAACTACTGGTTTTATCTTCGATTTAGTTTCAGCCAGCCAATTGGCTAGAGGAACAGAAACCACAAACAACAGTATAGTGGTTACCAAAGCCAACTCTAAGGACAATATGATGGGGGACCAGTTCATTCCCTGGAAAGCATTAATTCGTTGGTTTTGATTAGGGCAAAACCCTCTTGCCCCACCGTTAGTTCCAGTTCATCAGCCGATACAGCAGTGATGATGGAGGTGATTGGGCCAACTTGAGTCTGCAGAGTGATCCGGGCCAAGAGCTCACCTTTTTGAAGAGCAATGATGGAGCCGGGAATCTGATTTTGCAAGCTGATGGGTAAGTTGGGCGTTGTTGCCACTGAAACCTCAAGTTCTTTAAAAATCACGCTTACTTCCTGATTTATTTGCAGATAATCGGCTGTTTGAGGCGTATCAATTACAATACTTTTCAGCTTTAAGCCAATGGCCTCTAAGCTCACTAATGAAAAGCTACCGGAGGTTTTGATGTCTATGATTTTGGCTTTGAAAGAGTTCAATTCAGAGTATTATTGATAATTTCAAAAGTTAGACCTGTCACCCTGAAACGTGCCTGTGGCAAAGACAGGTTTCAGGGTCTTTTAAATTCTGAATCAAGTTGCTATCAGATCCTAAAATAAATTCAACAAGATTCTGAAATGAATTCAACTAGATTCTGAAATGAATTCAGAATGACGTTACCCAATGTTTTGAGTTAGTCAGCTTAAATTTGCTAAGAAAATCCATGTATTCTTCATAGAAGGTGGTTTTTCTAAGGTTAGAAGTTGACTGTGCCTCCAACCCATCTGCCTGGAGGGATATTCGGACACTGCTGGTTTAGAATTAAGCTGTAACAACGAGCAGGCACAAAAGCCTTTCTTCGGTGGGGAAAGGTTTGGATGGGGGAGTCTTATAACCAAACTTCTGCAATAGGGCTTTACCCTTCTCAGAAAGCACAAATTCCATAAAACGCTGGGCTTCATCAGTCATGCTTCGTTCATTTCTGAGTATAACCATAGCCTGATTGATAGGGGCGTGTAGGCTATCGGGTATAGTAATCCAATTCCCTTTACTCGACATATTGGGAGAAAGCACTACAGATTTGGCGGTGAAGCCCATTTCCGCAGCCTGAGAGATAATAAACTGATTGACCTGAGAGATACTTTCTCCAAAGACAAATTTGGACTCATTGGTCTCATACAAATTCAATCGCTTAAGCACTTGCTCTGCAGCAAGGCCGTAAGGGGCAGTTTTAGGATTAGCCAATGCGATATATGATACCTCTTTAGAACTCAGTTGGTCGAGAGAAACTAGCAGATTCTCCTTCATAGACCAGAGTACCAATTGTCCTTGAGCATAGATAACCGGTTCTCCAATTGTGTTTCCTGATGCCTGAAGTGCCTCGGGGAACTTGGTGTCGGCTGAGAAGAAAAGATCGTAAGGAGCGCCTTCCTGAATTTGTGCAGTGAGCTTACCGGATGAGCCAAGGATGATCTCACATTGAGTTCCTGTTTCAGTTTCATAAGCTTCGACCAAGGCATTCATAGCAAACTGCATATTGGCAGCTGTTGCGATGGTGAGCTTTTCGGTTTGTGGAGAGCAGCTGATTATGACTAAGCTCAATAAGAGAGCCTTGATGACATTCCTGAACGTCACTGCGAGGCACGAAGCAGTCTCATGCTCCGATTTGGGAGATTGCCACGGTCGTACCCTGCCTACAGGACAGGCAGGCTCCCTCGCAATGACGGAAGAAATGAAATGTCTATTCACTGATCTTTTGGTCATCTTTTTCGGTTGGGAAAAAGTCGGTAACATAAATAGTACCAGTGGCTTCTTGGATATTGTAGATTATTTTGACGTCTGCACGTGAACTTCTCTTAAAAAGGATAAATCTGTGCTTGAGAAATCTGTCTCTGAGTCGAGGTTCAATGACTCCACGTTCAGGATAATGTTTCAAAGAATTAACTAGGCTATTAATCTCATTGGATATTTGCTCAGCTCTGGACTCAGAATAATGGTCATACAAATACTCGATAATTTCAAAGAAGGAGTTGTATGCTGATTGGGTGATAACTACCCGATATTCTTTCTTTTCTCCTTCCATGCCTCGAAATCCTGATTGAATTGATCCAAAGAAACCACTCTACCATATTGGATGTCCTCTTCTGAGACCTGTGCCCTTTGGTTTATCAAGTCACTCTGCCTTAACTCTTCGACATAATGAAGCACCTTATCTAATCGCTCTTCATCAAGATCGGAGATCGCCTTTTGAATTTTCTTGATTGTGCTCTTTGCCATACTTCAATTTATGAATCTATTTGGAATTTGTCTTTTGTCATTTGAGGTTTTCCCAAAGGATCTCCACCACATGCAGCGCTTTTCTTCCCGTTCCATCTTTGATCTGATGACGGCAACTGGTGCCTGAAGCGGCTATAATTACTTCTTTCGGTTGTTTTCTCACAGTAGGGAAGAGCACCAATTCTCCAATCTTCATGGAGAGTTCATAATGTTCCTTTTCGTAGCCGAAAGAGCCTGCCATTCCACAGCACCCTGAGGGAATCATATGCACTTCAAAGTTCTTAGGCAGACTCAGTATCTTCTTAGTAGGCGTCATACTGGAAAGCGACTTCTGATGACAATGTCCATGTACCTTGATCAGTTTCTTTTCTTCGGTAAACTGTTCCGTTCTGATATGGCCACGATCAATTTCTCTAGCCAAGAATTCTTCTATAGTGAAAGTATGCTTGGCTAGGTTTCGAGCCTTTCCCTGCAATTCACCACGAGTTAAGCTGATAAACTCATCTCTGAAAGTGAGGATAGCGGAAGGCTCTATGCCCACTAAAGGCACTTCTTCTGAGACTATATCCGCAAACAGCTTCACATTGGCTTCGGCCAATTCTTTGGCTTCGTCCAACAGTCCTTTGGAGAGTTGAGGCCTGCCACAATCCGGGTGATCGACAAAGGTGACTTCATAGCCGAGTTTATCGAGTAACAATACGGCCTTCTTCCCAATTTCAGCATCGTTGTAATTGGTGAATTCATCGCAATAGAAGTAAACTCTTTTGTCTTTCTTTTCAGGTCGGAATTCTTTGTTTAGCCAGCTCTTGAGCGGCTTCTTAGCCAGTTCAGGCATACTGCGCTCCTTGGCAAAACCGGCAATGGACTTGGCCAAATTTCCTGTGAGCTGATTGCTGAAAATCATATCATAAGCCCAAGGTACTCTGCTGGCCAACTTCATGCTTTTGGAGAAATGGGCAATGCGTTTGACTCTTGTAGGAACTCCCTTTTCCTTATAATACTGATACTGCCACTCAGCCTTGAGTTTAGCCATATCGACATTAGAGGGACATTCAGAAGAACAGCCTTTGCAGCTTAGGCAAAGGTCCATTACTTCCTTAATTTCTTCATGAGCGAAAGGATTGGCTTTGTCTGAACGGGTCAGCATTTCTCTCAAAATATTGGCCCTGGCTCTGGTGGTCTCTTTCTCGTTTCGGGTAGCCATATAGCTGGGACACATGGTACCACCACTCAGCTCCGATTTGCGGCAGTCACCCGATCCATTGCAAAGCTCAGCACTTCTGAGAATCCCCTGGTTTTCAGAGAAATCGAACATGGTGTCGAACTCTCTGGTCTCCTGATCTACATCGTAGCGAAGGGAACTGTCCATTGGAGGGGTGTCTACTATTTTGCCCGGGTTGAAGATGTTCTGAGGATCCCAGATTTGCTTCATCTGCTTGATTAGCTCATAGTTGTGTTCACCCACCATTTGAGGAATAAACTCGCCTCTAAGTCTTCCATCGCCATGCTCTCCTGAAAGTGAACCTTTATATTTCTTAACCAGCGTAGCAATTTCTTCGGCTATGATTCTGAATTGCTTTTGTCCTTCGGCCGTTTTCAGATTTAGAATTGGCCGCAAGTGTAATTCACCAGAACCGGCATGGGCATAATGCACAGAGTATAAGCCATGTTTTTCGAGAATTTGATTGAACTCTGCGATATAGGCGGGTAAATCCTGTACATCTACAGCCGTGTCTTCAATAACCGGTGCAGGCTTGGCATCGCCCGGAACGTTAGAGAGCAGCCCGAGTCCGGCTTTTCTGAGGTTCCACACGGATTTGATCTGTTCCCCCTGAATGACCGGATAGGCATATCCTCTTCCTTCAGCTTTTAGGTTGGAGATTAGATCAGTGACTTTTTGGTCGGCTTCTTCAGGTGTTTCGCCATTCAATTCGACCACCAGAATGGCTTGTGGATCACCTTCTACGAAGAATCGCAGTTCGCGATACATTGGGTTGCGTTTGGTGGCTTGCAAAATGTAATCGTCCATTAGTTCGCAGGCCGATGGCGCAAATTTCAACGCCACCAAATTAGCTTTAAGGCTATCGTCAATAGTTTCTGAGTGGACACACACCAGTCGTTTGTTGTTGGGCGGAAGAGGAGTGAGCTTAATCTTCGCTTTGGTCACCATACAGAGTGTACCTTCAGAACCGGCAATAAGGCTACAGAAATTGAATGGAGTGCCTCCTTCTGTAAATGGTTCATGCCTGAGCAACATATCTAATGCATAACCGGTATTTCTTCTGGGGATATCGGCTTTAGGAAAGTGCTCTACAATTTCCTTTTGATTTGCCTCATTGCTCAACATCTCTCTAGTTTCAAAGTAGATGTTGTTGTGAAGCAAACCTGTGGTGGAGAGCCCATTACATCGGTTCAGGAATTCACCAGAATCCATTGGGCCGAACCAGGCTTCTGAACCATCGGACAGAATGGTTTCAACTTCTAGTAAATGTTCACGAGTACTTCCATAAACAACTGAATTAGAGCCGCATGAGTTGTTTCCAATCATGCCGCCAATCATGGCTCTGTTAGCTGTAGAGGTCTCTGGAGCAAAGAAGAAACCGTAGTCGGATAGGTGCTTGTTAAGGTCGTCTCTAACAATTCCTGGTTCAACCCAAGCGTAGCCTTCTTCGGCATTCACTTCCAGAATTTGGCTATAGTTTTTGGAGAGGTCTACTACAATGCCACCGCCCACTACCTGACCGGCCAGAGAGGTTCCTGCTGTTCGGGGAATCAGTGAAGTATTATTCTCTGAAGCGAATTTGACTAATGCAATAAGGTCTTGTTTGCCCTTTGGAACGGCTACAGCAAGAGGTAATTCTCTGTAGGCCGAGGCATCGGTGGCATAGAGCCTTCTGTGGGTTTCGTCAGTATATAAATCTCCTTTTAGGGAGTCGCGTAATGGCTGCCAATTCATTGAGAGGCAAAATAGCCGATGTGAGTTTTTAAAGGAAGGGGAAGAGGGGAATTATTTATTTCGAATCTCCATTAGTTCATTGGTTGTTAGAATCCAGTTAACTCCTTTTTGTTTTAAGGCTCTATTTAACTTTTTGTCACCAGTCCATAAATATGCCTGAATTTCCAAACTAAGCGCGACAAATGGGGTGTCATTTTCATCAATATCCTTTACCAAATTATAAGCATTCTGCCAGTTGTCTGGATGAATAAGATTAGGGTCTATGAATTCGATATGATTAAAAAGGATACGTTTCAAATACTTGATATCTGAGTCATTAATTCCAGATATCTTTTTGAGCTTATCATGATGGGTATCTAGTTCTTCCAACAAATAGGAAGTTGTGAAGAATTCAAATCTGTTTACTGAGTTTAAAAGTAGATTGCCAATCTTACCCTTAGAACTTAGGATCGCACTAAAGATTATGTTGGTGTCTACAACAACATTCATTTAATGTAGCGATTCTTATTTTTAGACCACCAATCTTCTTTGGACTTGGCCGCTAAATCGTTTATATCCTTTTCTGTTGCTCTACTTTCAGAAGTTATCTCCCAGAATTCGACAAGGTCTAATAGACGTTGGATGCTACTAGTACTTTCCTTAGCGGATAGCCGAATAAGTATCTCATTATTTGTTCTTTCTATTCTCATAAACTTAAACCTGAACTCTTCATGGTCTGTGAGTAGTAAGTAAATCTACGAAAATTATGAGTTATGGATTCTCTTATATTTCTGAAGCATCAGTAGCATAGAGCCTTCTGTGGGTTTCGTCAGTATATAAATCTCCGCTCAGGGAGCTGCGTAATGGCTGCCAATTCATTGATAGGCAAAATAGCAGGTGTGAATTTTTAAAGGAAGGGGAAGAGGGGAATTATTTGTGCAATCGTGGTATGAGGGCGGGTTTTAACGTCTCAAAACTAGTCTTAGGGTCTCCCTAAGATTTCAAGGAGAAGGTCAAAGCGAGACGCTTCGACCAGTTGGGGGGCTCGTGTAAAACGTTTCTTCTAACGTATTATATTAGTATTTAGCTAATTGCAACAAGAGTAGCAAGATGTACCTTATTTTCATATCTAGTCCTTTTAGAGTAACCTAATTGATCGCAAAGATTTTCAATTTTCTGACAAAAAATGTCTGCACTTAATCTTGACATAGATAAATCAAACCCACTTCTATTTGTGTTGTGCCATTGTGATTCATCGTCTAAAGGATGTTCTGGCCTAAATGGAGGAATATTAAATATCTTATGATCTATCTGAGTTATCCAAGAGGCACCTACTTCTGTTATCGCTCCCCAAGATTTTTGAGAGTTTTCACTTGTAATAAAGAGGACATAAATCTTCTCGGTAGAATAGCTTTCAACAAAAAAGTCTCTCAAATAATCATAGATAGATACTCCTTCAGGGATACGACAAATTTCGTCATCACAATTTGTATATAAGATATCCTCTGATGGCACATTATTGAAGTTCAACATACTGTAGACAATGTCAGCGAGTGATTTATCGGAGTAAGTCTGACTTATAAGAATCTTTTTCTTTTGGGAGTCTACGACTGACTTTAATCCTAATTCAGGGGTATTGTTGTTTATGGATTCTTTAATTATGGCTTCTATAGCATCTAGTGGAGCATTGACTCCTAATTGCGATATGGTCTGTGCAGCTCCTTGACTAATATTATTTCTAAATTTATCCACTAGTTGTCTCAGCCTTTCTTCATCTCTTTTTTGCTCCTCTAGTTTCTTCCTTTTCTTCTTTGCCTTTGTAAAATCTGAATAGAGTTCTCTTCTTTTAAGAATGTCTGGCAACAAGGTTGATCGGATATGATCTCTTACTTTTTCATACCTGGGGTCATCAGACTTGTAACCCTGCCTATTGCTCAAAGCCATGTCTGGTAATTCGGATAGCTCAAACAAATCAACGTGTAATTGTCCCACTACGTAAACCTCATTAAGTTTATTGGATCCTACATTTGGGAGAATATTGAATTCTCCTAGCTTGCCATTAGCAAATAGGGAGATGAAATTGTCTGGGAAATCAGTCATCTCAGCTTTTCTCCCTCTTGAAGAGATGTAAGTGCCAATCCAACCCAAAATTTCAAGAGCATACTCAATCTCTTTGCCATCTTTGTTCTTCAAAACAATAGGGTTTGTAAATGGCGACCTTGATTCTACTAACTCCTCATGCTTACTTTCGAATAATTTTGGGACTAGTTCAGTCAAAGGTGCAAACTCATCACCTAGGGTTATCAGAGCACACAATTCCTTCATTATATTTCTATCGAAATCTTCAATTATTTCGACTTCCTTACCTCGAATTATATGTACACGAAAATCTTTGCTGACTATCGGGAAAATCTTCAATAGATTTCTTTTTACCGCATTTAGTGTAGAATGGAGACGATATTCCGGTTCCTTCATCACAATGGCTGTTCCATTTTCTTTGATAAAATCAAATTGAATATTGCCATCTTCTATTGCTTGAAGTTTTTTCCCTTCCGGTCTCCTTGTTAAAACAAAACCAGATTTTTCACCTCTGGAAATGGTCAGAATGTCGACCGATTCAGAAACGGAAAGTGCGGCTAATTTACCGACTCCTTTTCTTCCCATTTTGCGCCTCGTTCCAGAGCGAGTATGTGAGTCTTGCTCAGATGACCTTGATTCGCCTGCTACATTTAAATATTTATTTACTTCTCCAGCTTGATAAGACATTCCATGTCCATCATCCTCCACCCGAATATTATCAGGATTGGCTATGATGTATACGTTATGTGCATCTGCATCATATGCATTCGCAATCAATTCTGCTAAAACATAATATATGTTGGTATATAAGTTTGGACCAAGAAGTTCTAATATTCTTGGGTCAATATTTAATTCGTATTCTTTCATTCTGGAGCTTATTGAGGTGTTCTTTGATGCTTTTTCCAACCACATAACCCAAGTCAACTGGAACGGCATTTCCAATATGCGTTGCTATCCTTTTAAGGGATATGGGCTCTTTTGGGTCTTCGAACTCGTAATTATCTGGGAAGGTTTGAAGAAGAGCGGCTTCCCTTATGGTCAAAGCTCTGTCTTGTTCTGGGTGGCCAAATCGCCCAGTACCAAAGTTGTAGAATTGTGTTGTAATAGTTGGAGAGGGTTCATGCCAAGTCATTCGACCGTAAACAGAACTATAGGTCTTCCCGGAATCTTTCTTGTGGCATTCCAGTCTAAGTTCTTCATCCCAATCCAACCATGTGCCATTAGGTTTTGAAGCCTGTATTCTTCTTAGGTTTAAATCTGTTAGTTTACTTGTGAAATGAAGTGGGTCTTCACTAGACTTTTCTCCATGTTTTAGTTTCTGTAGACCGCCTATGGCTTGAAATGTTGATTTATAGTTTTTGGGTTCATGTGTCTTTTCAATGAGTGAAATTGCTCCAAATTTCGAAGCAACCAATACAAGTCTTCTTCTTTTTTGAGGAATACCATAATCAGGGCAATAAACATTTTGATGTTGTACATGATAACCTTCTTTCTTTAGACTATTCACAAAATCCAAGAAAACATTCTTTTTAGACAGATTGGGTACATTTTCCATAGAAACAATTTGAGGTTGAGTCTCCCTAATTAGTCTCAAAAACTCAGACAATAGATTCCATTTAATATCTTGAATTTTTTCTTCTTCTCGGATCTTATTCGAATGAGAAGAAAAGGGTTGGCAGGGTGCGCAACCGACTAATATTTTTAAATCAGTATCTCTCCAGTATCTGTTAATTAGACTCTCACCTGAGATTTTTGATATATCCTCTCCAATAAATTCTGCCTCGTTATTCACTTCGTAAGCATATTTACAAGACTTATCTTGATCAATTCCAGCCAATACTGGAATGCCAGCTTTTCTAAGTCCGTTCGTCAAACCACCAATTCCACAGAAGAGGTCGATGGCTGCAATAGAGTTGAAATTTTGGTTAATTAGAGCAGGGTTCATATCAGGTTAATGTTCACTACAAACTGAAAAAGCGCAAAGATAAATCATGTTAAACAATGAATTGACATAATATGCCACCATTCAACTTACAGTTTAATTTCAACATGTCGGTCTTGAATTAAGCTTAATGTGTGCTTGAGAAGTTTAGATAAGTGTAAACTATAGAGTTTTGATGTAAAATGGAAGTACTCATTCGATATTTGCACTATAATGTGATGCATTGAAGAAAGGACAAGTTTGAACTTCTAAAAAACCTAAATCATAAACGCCCCTACAAATTAGTCTTAGGGTCTCCCTATGACTTGATGCAGAAGGTCAAAGCGAAACGCTTCGACCAGTGATGGAGATTCCCGCCTACGCGGGAATGACGTCTAAATTTAATATATGGATATCCTAAAAACTCAAAACAAAACAGGCTCCCTTACCGATCTCGCTCTCTACTCTTAGGTCACCACCATGGAGCTGCATAATCTGCTTGGAGAGGCTGAGTCCAATACCTGAACCTCGCTTTTTGGTAGAGTAAAAAGGCATAAAGATCTTCTCTTTGGCTTCTTCGGTAATGCCCGGTCCGTTGTCCTGAATTGAGACTTTGGTATGTCCATCACGAAAGTCAACTTTTACCTCAACTTTCCCATCTTGCTGATTTTCAATAGCTTCACGAGCATTCTTGATCAGGTTAATCAGCACCTGCTCGATTAACTGATCGTCTAAGTTTACAATGGTTTCTTGTTTTAAAACTTTCAGTGTCAGCTGATTTTCCTTGAATTCATTCTTCATCAGAGCCACTGCACTTTCGACTACTTTGTTAATATCGCGCTGCTGTAAGTTTGGCTCTGGGAGGTTGGTATAATCGCGATAGGCATTGATAAAGTTGATGAGCCCATCAGATCGACCTGATATGGTGCGCAGACCTTCTTCAAGATCGTCCAGGCTATCATCTGAAATGAGATTGGCATTGGGTGAGCGTTGCACATCTTCGGCTATCACTTCCTTCAGGGTAGAGGTGAGGGATGAAATAGGCGCAATGGAGTTCATAATCTCATGCCTTAGCACCTTGGTCAGGTTTTGCCAGGCTTCCAACTCACGCGATTGAAGTTCAGCCTTAATGTCTTGGAAGGCCAAAAGTCGGAATGACTCGTTCCCTAGCTTATATCGGCTGATAAATACCGCCAACTCATTGCCATTTTTGGTCTTGTAAATGATTCTTGAATGCGTACCTAGTTCCTTCAAAATCTCTCTGATTTCAGGATAAGAACGATTGATGGAGACATTTCTATCATTATTCAGGTTTAGTAGGTTAAGAGCCGAACGGTTGATAAACTTCACTTTGTTTTCTTCATCGATGGACACAATACCCGAGGCAATATTTTCAACCACAACCTGTAATTCTTGAAAGAACTCCTCACGCTTTTGTCGTTCCAGCAAAATGGCATCAATCACTTCTTTGAAAGCCATATTCAGTTCCTTAAAGGTCTTTCCCAGCTTATTGTCATGGGTAAAGCTCATGTTGAAGTCGTTGTACTTGATGGCATCGAAAAAGCGTCTGAGCTTCTTGTTGGTGCTTTCTATGTAGTTGAAAAGCTCAAAGACCTCAAAGATGATCAGGAAGCCGGTTACCACAGTGGTCACGTACTTCTCATCGAAGAATATCAGGTAAACGAAGGCCGAAACGGTGATGAATAGAATAATCACTCGCAGTAGCACAAATAAGCGAAAACGGTTAAAGCCCATACTTCTCTAGTCTTCGGTACAAAGATGAACGGGTAAGTCCCAGTTCCTGAGCGGCATGGGTAATGTTTCCGTTGTGTTTGGCTAAGACCTTGCGGATGAGGATTCGCTCTACATCTTCGAGATTATACTGCTCGAGATTGATTTCACTTTGGTCTTTTGGCTGATTTGAAGAGTTAAAGAAGAAGTCTTCCGGCTGCAGAATGTTGTCTCTGCTCATAATCACAGCTCTTTCTACAGCATGTTGAAGCTCACGCACATTGCCAGGCCAGTGGTACTTTTCCAGTCGCTTTATTGTGGCCTCCGAGAACTTATAAATGTCCTTGTTGTACTTCTTAGCAAACTGCTCCAAGTAATGCTCTGCCAGTAGGCGAATATCTTCATGTCGCTCTTTTAGTGATGGCAAGGTTACTTCAATAGTGTTGATTCGGTACAATAAATCTTGCCTGAACTCCCCCTTTTGCACCATTTCATAAAGCGGCATGTTGGTGGCGCAGATCAAGCGAATGTCTACATCCAGCACCTTATTCGAACCAACTCGTGAAATGCGCTTATTCTGCAAGGCTGTCAATAATTTGGCCTGTAGCGCAGGAGAGAGGTTGCCAATCTCATCGAGGAAAAGGGTTCCGCCATTGGCCACCTCAAAGCGTCCGGCACGATCGGTTTTGGCATCGGTAAAAGCACCACGCACATGACCGAATAGTTCCGACTCAAATAGCGTTTCGGTAATAGCTCCCAAATCCACTGTGACAAAAGGTTTCTCTGCTCTATTGGAGTTTCGGTGAATAGCGCGGGCTATGAGTTCTTTGCCCGTTCCGTTTTCGCCTAAAACAAGCACATTGGCATCGGTTCCGGCTACTCGATCAATGGTATCAAACACCTTGATCATAGCCTGAGATTGACCGATAATATCTTTGAACTTATGGTCTAACTCTTCACGCATAAGTTCCTGTTGGTCTTTGAGTTGCTGAACTTCTGCTTTAGATGACCTAAGTTTAATGGCAGAAAGCATTGTAGCCAGCAGCTTCTCATTTTCCCAAGGCTTCATCACAAAGTCTGTAGCTCCAGCTTTGATAGCCCTAACGGCCATATCTACCGAACCAAAAGCTGTGATAAGCACCACCACAGCAGACGGATCAATCTCCAGAATTTTATCTAACCAATGAAAGCCTTCCTGACCCGAATTTACATCCTGCGTGAAGTTCATATCCAGCAGAATCACATCATACGATTCATTCTTGAGCAGGTCAGGAATTAGGGTGGGGTCCTTCTCCAGATCAATCTGCCCGAAATGGCGTTTCAGGAAAATACGAGCTGCTTTGAGCAGGTCTTCGTTGTCGTCTATAATGAGTATGCGTCCTGTTTTCATGTTTGAGTTTCTGTGCTTCTAATCCTTATAATTCTCTTTTCAAAAAGGTAAATTACTAGCAGATAAACATCTGTGGAATTGATCGGAATGATGTTTGCAAGGATAATCCTCCTTGGCGAAGGAGGTTGGGAGGATTGACCTAAAAGTAGTTTCTAATCCCCCAGCCCCCTTTTCAAAAAGGGGGAAGGTTTGTGCTAGAATCTTGTTTCTCATCTGTAGCGGCTTTTGTGGTTCACCATGTTTTTATAATGTCTTTAAGTTATGTACTCCCGTTTTTCCCTTTGGCGAAGTCTGCCTGCAAAGGCAAGGGGTGGGGGGATTGGCTTTGAAATAGTTCATTAGGATCTAATCCCCCAGCCCCCTTTTCAAAAAGTGGGAAGATTTGTGCTAGAATCTTGTTTCTCATCTTTAGCGGCTATTGCGGTTCACCATGTTTTTATAATGTCTTTAAGTTATGTACTCCCGTTTTTCCCTTTGGCGAAGTCTGCCTGTAAAGGCAAGGGGTGGGGGGATTGGCTTTTGAAATAGTTCGTTAGGATCTAATCCCCCAGCCCCCTTTTCAAAAAGGGGGAAGGTTTGTGCTAGAATCGTGTATTTCATCTGTAGCGGCTATTGTGGTTCACCATGTTTTTATAATGTCTTTAAATTATGCACTCCCGTTTTTCCCTATGGCGAAGCCTGCCTGCCGGCAAAGGCAAGGGGTGGGGGGATTGGCTCTATTTGTTTCTATCTAAAATCTCTTTTGGCACAAATCTCTTCAGGTAATGATAGACCGCATTTACATCGTCTATGACCAACTTCTAGGGTATTCTAATCACTCTGTATCCAAGTTCCTTCAGTCTATTATCTCGAATTTCATCTTCTCTTGTAATTTGATCATGATATTTGCCATCTAATTCAATGATCAATTTCAATTCCCGACAGATAAAGTCGACTATATAATTTTCAATGATGAATTGCCTGTTGAATTGAAGTCCATAAAAACCTTTGCCTCTGAGAACGTATTTCCAGAGTATGGCCTCACCTGGTGTCGACTCATTTCTGAGTTTTCTGGCGTTGTGTTTTAAGTGTTTATTGTAGGTGTTCATAATGTGTTTATCATTTCTAATCCCTCTGGCCCCCTTTTCAAAAAGGGGGAGGGTTTGTACTAATTTTAACTAACTACTTCTAAAAATACATTGCTCTTAAGTGTCTATTCCTGATGCCACTTACTCTGACACCTCCTTTTCCTCCTTGGCGAAGCCTGCCTGCCAGCAAAGGCAGGGGGGTTAGGGGGATTGGCTTTTGAAATAGTTCATTAGGATCTAATCCCCATGCCTCCCTTTTCAAAAAGGGGGAGGGTTTGTACTAATTTTAACTGACTACTTCTAAAAATACATTGCTCTTAAGTGTCTATTCCTGATGCCACTTACTCTGACACCTCCTTTTCCCCCTTGGCGAAGCCTGCCTGCCAGCAAAGGCAGGGGGGGTAGAGGGATTGGCTTTTGAAATATTTCATTAGAATCTAATCCCTCAGCCCCCTTTTCAAAAAAGGGGGAGTGCTTGTGCTAGAATCGTGTATTTCATCTATTTCGACTTTAGCAGTTCTAAACTTTTTTAAGTTCTGGCCTTTTACCATTGCTTGATTAACCGTCATTCCCGTGAAAACGGGAATCCCTATCTGGCCTTTAGGTTTTAATAGAGATTCCCGCCTGCGCGGGAATGACGTTCTAATAAAACTCTTACCCCTAAATCCCCTAAAGGGGACTTGGTCTTCGATGAAACTAGTCTTTATCCCTAACTTCTGCCTTTGCCAGCGGGCAGGCTTTAGGTTTAAGGTAAAAGCTGGACAAATCAACCCACCTCCAACAATATACACAAATACTACCGTCCGTCAGCGGACGGTAAAGTTCGCTAGCGAATAGTGTTGAATAGCTGAGGTGTGTCTATTTACTGAAAATCAATTAGTTAAGTTTGGCATATTGCTTGGAAAGAAGTTGACGGGTATGAGCCCAACGGTCAAAATACTTCAACAATTATGTTTAAAAACTACCTCAAGACGGCCAGCCGCTATCTTCTCAAAAACAAAGGTTATACCTTCATCAATGTATTTGGCTTGTCCATTGGGCTTGCTGCCTTTATTCTGCTAAGCTTGTTCGTAAAGGTTGAGTTTAGCTACGATGAACACTTGAGTCAAAAAGATCGAATCTTTCAGGTGTATGTAAAAGACACTACCAATAACATCCCCGCTTTTGAAATGCAGACCATGGGGCCTATGGGTCCTCTTATGGTAGAGCAGGTTCCGGAAATTATGGCTAGTACTCGTTTTGGCACCATGCAAAAGAAGGTGCTTAAAATGAACAACCAACGATTTCTGGTTGATGGGGTTCGGTATACAGACCCCGAAACACTAAACTTTTTCGATGTTCAACCTGCCTTGGGCTCTTCTAATCTAAAGCTTGGGAAGAGCGACATACTTCTCTCGGAAAGTGAGGCTCTGAGGGTCTATGGCTCTGTTCAGGCTGCTATTGGAGAAACTATCGAAATTGTTGAGTTAGGCTCTTTTCAGATAAGTGGTGTTTTCCGGGATCTACCCGATAATACTCATGTGGATTTCGATTACCTCATTTCTTTTGAGAATGCCAATGATGCTTTCTTTTCAGGGGTCAATTTTGCCATGAAGAAAACAGTCTTTGACTGGGGGGTGGTTTCGGCATTTCCTCTCTATGTAAAGCTAAGCGAAGCAAACCTTGATTTGACGGCCATAGAGGCTAAAATGAATGCAGCCCTGGAACCGCACTTAAGTAACCGGGTCACTAAGTTACTTCCCGTAGATCAGATCTATTTTTCCGATTTGAGCCATGGTTATTTTGGAAGAAATGGCGAAAAAGATAAGGCCCAGCTTTATTTGATTATAGCCCTGGTTATTCTGGGTGTGGCCATTATCAACTATATGAATTTAGCCACAGCTCGGTATTCCAAAAGGTCGCGCGAAGTTGGCATCCGGAAAACGGTTGGAGGACATAAAACTCAATTGGCAAGGCAGTTTTTAACCGAGTCGTTCATTATCACATTCATCGGTTTGGTCTTTGCCATTTGTTTGGTAGAGCTCTGTTCACCCGTACTTAGCAATTTTGTTGGGAAATCTGTGGGTGTTGACTACGGTGCGCTGGAAAGCTACGTTATCCTGTCTTCCATTGTGGTGGGGGTAAGCTTCTTAGCCGGTATATATCCTGCTTCATTTTTGTCCAGATTTAGTGCTATTGAAGTGCTTTCAGGAAGGGCGACAAGTGGCAAGAAAGGCGCGAAGTTCAGAGCTGCTCTTGTTGGTTTTCAGGTATTTATCTGTTTAGGTCTTATTTCTGTGACTATGATTGTTCTGCAGCAGTTCAACCACATGTCTAACCTGGACCTTGGTTTTGACCATGATCAAATAGTGGGCGTTTCTTTGGCCGATAAGGGTGTTGCCGAGAATTACGAAACGTTCAAAAATGAACTCACCAGAAATGCATCGATCGAATCGGTCACCGGAGCGTCTTTTTCGGTTTTCGATGGTAGTGCAAGTTTATACATGGAACCGGAGGGACTGGAAGAACCCGTGCCCATCACCTTTATGAATGTTGAAACAAGTTTTGTAGATCGATTGGGCCTTACTATTAAAGAAGGGGATGATTTTTCTTCTGAAGGAGAGCTGAATCGGAAAGGCATTATCATTAATGAGACCGCACAGGAAGAGTTTGGATGGGATACGCCAATTGGTAAAACCATTGGTGGCTATAAAGTGATAGGACAAGTGGAAGACTTCATTTATGGCTCGGCCAGGGAAACCATTAAACCCTTAATGATTGTGCCTTCTAAAAGTGGCTTTACCTATGCTTATGTGAAGATTTCTGGTGGAAATGTGAGGGCGGCTATGGATCATCTGCAAGCCACCTTTGAAAGCATGGCTAATGACTATCCTTTTGATTATAACTTTCTGGACGATGTTTTTGCAAAGAAGTACGAGCAGGAGGAGAAGCTTTCCAGAGTGTTTTCAACCTTCACCATACTGGCCATAATTGTTGCCGGGCTGGGAATTTTGGGACTGTCTATTTTCATTGCCGAATCGCGCATCAAAGAAGTGGGCATCAGGAAAATACTTGGAGCCAACATCGGCCAGCTCATTTGGCTATTGAACAGTGGCATTACCAAACTAATTCTCCTTGTAGCCTTAATCACTCTGCCTTTGGTTTATCATTTTATGTCTGAATGGCTCGATGGTTTTGTCTACAATATTTCCATTAGTGTATTTACTATGCTCACTCCGCTAATCGCTTTGATTGCAGTGGTGTGGACTATACTCATATTTCAGTCACTAAAATCGGCAAACGCAAACCCGGTAAACGCACTGAGAACGGAATAAAAGGGTCGGTTCAAAGTGCTAAGTTCCAAGTGCAATGCGGCTTGACTTAAACTTTGAACATTAAACATAAAACTGAAAAATGCTCAAAAACTATATCAACATAGCACTTAGGTCGCTCAAAAGGCAAAAGAGCTACTCCATCATCAACATTGCAGGACTTTCTGTAGGCGTAATGGCCTGTATTATCATTATGCTTTATGTGAAGGCCGAAGCTTCTTATGAACGCTTCTATCCTGAATCTGAGAAAATATACAGGCTGAGCAGCGTGTTTACTACCAACGGAAACAGAGAAGATCTGGCGGTTACTCCGGCCAGAATTACAGCTATTTCAGACCAAAATTTTCCTGAAATCGAAGAAATCACTTTCGTCTATGATTGGTCAATAGGCCGTGAGCTGTTAGTGGAACATGGTGAAAATCGGTTCATTGAGTCGGAGGTATACTTTGCCGACACCAGTTATTTCAAAGTGTTTCAACATAAGTTTTTAGAGGGCCATGCGGCTACTGCTCTAGACGATCCTAATGCTTTGGTAATGACAGAGTCTACCGCCTTGAAGTATTTTGGCCGAACAACCGATGTGGTTGGCACCACTCTAAAAATCAATAATCAAGACGCTATGATTACAGGGGTTATCCAGGATTTTCAGGGCAATACCTCACTGCATTTCGACCTGGTCATGTCTATGTCTACCGTGGGCGAACCGCCCTCTAACCGATGGTTTCCCATGAACTACTTCACCTATGTGAAAGTAGCTGATGAAAGTGCAGCACAAGCCTATTTGAATAAATTGAATACATATATCGATGATGAAGTAGGGGAGTCATTCAGGGCGGCAGGTATTGAAATGGCCTTTGACATTCAGCCCATTACAGAAATGCACTTTGATACTGCCAAAGGGAGCGACTACCCGGAAAAAATTTCCAGAAACCTACTGTACTCATTGGTGGCTATAGCCTTGTTCATTTTGCTGATCGCCTGTATCAACTATATCAATCTTAGCACTGCTAAATCGGAAAAAAGGGCCAAAGAAGTAGGGGTAAGAAAAGTTTTGGGTGCCTATAGAGCCCAACTTATTTGGCAGTTTTATGGCGAAACCTTTCTGATTACCCTTTTTGCCGTGATTATTGGTGTGGTAATGGCCGAGTTACTCTTGCCTTTTTTCAACACCATGGCGGGCACCAGTCTGAGTATTGATTTACTAGGCGATAATTACTTCATTCCAAGTCTTTTGGCTATTGTTCTGTTAGTTAGCCTTATTTCAGGAAGTTACCCGGCCAGTTTTCTCTCTTCGTTTCAGCCTTCCAAAGTATTGAAAAGCACTTTCAGCCAGAAAGGGGGCAATACCTTTAGAAGGGTGCTGGTCACTATTCAGTTTTGCGTCAGTGTGTTTCTCATCACAGGAACATTGATTATCTATAATCAACTTCAATTTGTTCAGAGCAAAGAGATAGGCTACGACCAGAGTCAGTTGGTTTACATGCAGCTTTCCGATACTCCTGCGCGCAATGCCTACAATTCGCTTAAAAATGGTTTTAAAGCCATTACAGGAGTAGAAAATGTATCGGGCTCTAATAACCTTATTACCAATGTGGTTTCCGGATGGGGTGCTGTACTCGAAGGCAGACCAGCCGATTTTCAGGTTTCCTTTAGAGGCATGAATGGTGACCTTGACTTTTTAGAAACTTTTGGTCTAAAGCTTTTGAGTGGTGAATCATTTCAGTCCAGGTCTGATTGGGATTCTACCGTATACTACCTGGTCAATAAAACGGGTATAGATGCCCTGGGACTGACTCCGGAAAATGCTATAGGTAAGAAGTTTGGACTTGATGAAAGCATGATGGGCACCATAGTAGGGGTGGTCGAAGATTTTCACCTCGCCAGCTTACATCAGAAAATAGAGCCACTAGCTGTTTTTACCGGGCCTCAACGATTTAAGAGCCTTATGTATGCCCGTGTAAACATGGAGCGTATAGAGCAGGTAAAAGCAGAAATGGCCGAGGTTTGGTCTGAGCTTGTACCACACCGCCCCTTCGACCTGAAGTTTGTAGATGATTCTGTGCGATCACTGTATGAGAAGGATAAACAGCTGGGGGAAATAGTATTGTCTTTTACTTCTCTAGCCATTGTAATAGGCTGTTTGGGGCTGTTTGGGCTGGCTTCATATCTGGCTGAAAAGCGCACTAAAGAAATTGGTATAAGAAAAGTATTGGGAGCAGATGTGAGCAAGATTGTTATGCTTCTTTCACAGGAATACCTCAAGATTGTTTTAATCGCCAATGTTATAGGCTGGCCTTTGGCTTACTATTTCATGGATAAATGGCTGAATGGATTTGCCTATAGAATTGATATCGGCTGGTATTTCTTTGCCATTTCAGGTCTGGCAACCGTTATGGTGGCTTTAATTACTGTGTCCTACCAGTCTATTAAAGCGGCTATTTCTAACCCTATTAAGGCTTTGAGGTATGAGTAGTTTGGTTTATGGTTTCAAGTTCATAGTTCATAGTTTGAGCCTGAAATTGGCTTGATCACAGGAGCATAGAGCTGATGTGGTGCTGCCCCTTTAGGGGTTAGGGGTTCAAAGTTTAAAGTGCAAAGTTGAAGCATCATGGAACATGAAACTTAAAACTTTAAACACCCCATGTACTGAGGAATAATTGGAAAATACATTAATGAAAACTAACAGCGGAAGTAATGAATAAACTTACACAATTCCTTAAAAGTGGCATCAAGTCGTTGAAAAGAGAGCGGTACTATGCACTGCTCAACATTCTTGGGCTTGGTTTAGGTATTTTCTGTTTTCTGCTCACTTCGCTCTATGTAAAAGATGAGTTGACCCACGATAAGTGGCATAAGAATGCAGAGAATATCTATAAGCCGCAAAGAACTCTCGAAACCCCAACCGGTTCTATGACTCTGCAGCCTGCTTTTCCCTTGGGAGAGGCTTTGGTTAAAGAAAGTCCAGGCGTTAAGGAGGCTGTTAACATAAGCTATTCACAGATTGCAAAGTATACTGTGAAGGGAGAGGAGTTTGATACAAAACTGCTACATAACACCACCGGCTCTTTGTTCAAAATATTTGATTTTGATTTAGCGATTGGCGATCCTCAAAAAGCACTTTCTGTGCCCGATGGAGTCGTTATTTCTCATGAATTAGCTGAAAGGCATTTTAGAAATGAAAACCCAATGGGCGAAATCATCGAAATTGAGAATCATGGAAATTACCGTGTCACTGGAGTACTTAAGCCAATACCGGGAAACTCACATCTTCAGTTTGACCTCCTTATTCCAATCGATTTTACTAAGGGTCATTATGTGAATATCGAAGGTAATTGGCGCTTTGGTATGGGGGTGCAATATCTATTGGTTGAAGAAGGGTATGACCTGGAAAAACTCGAAGAAGAGGCCAGTGAAATTATGAGAAAAAATACTGGAGATGATGTGGCATTAACTTTTTCGTTTGGCAAATTCAGTGAGCTTTACCTATCTGGGGAAACCTCCAGACCAATAGGAGGAATGTTTGGTGGTCAGGAAAAATACATCGTAATCTTCAGTGTGGTTGGAACCCTTATGTTGTTGGTAGCTTCATTCAATTACATCAACCTCACAACTTCCAGGTCGTTTGCCAGGGCCAAGGATTTTGCCATCAGAAAGGTTGTTGGTGCTTCCAGAAGCAGATTGGTTGCCAATCAATTAGGAGAAACTTTTTTCGTTGCACTATTGGCTCTCACAGTGGCAATTATAGGCATTGAACTCGTTTTGCCCGGATTTAATGAGCTAATTGATAAAAGACTTTCATTAGATATTGTTTCAGACCCTTCTGCTTTAGCACTTCTCATTGGAGCTCTTCTTCTAGTAGTTGTCATTTCTGGCTTATACCCAGCACTGATGGGTAGTCGGTTTCATCTTTCCAGAATTCTTAAGGGTAACCTCCCTAACTCAAAGGGATCGATAGTGAGAAAAGCCTTGATTGTTATTCAATTTACCATTTGCACTGGAGTATTGGCGAGCGCACTAATCGTTCGTTTTCAGGCCCATCACATGATCAATATGGATTTAGGGTATAATTCTCAAAACATTCTCAGTATTGAAATGAGGACAGGTGGGATGTATAATAACCGAGAGGTATTTCGAAATGAGCTAGCCAGATCTACAGCAATTGAAATGGTTTCTGCAGGACCAATTCCCAAGACGAGCAGCGTAATGATTATAGAGCTTGGCGAAGGAGAAAACAGAAGAAACGAAATTTTTACAATTGGGAATGCGGAAAAGAACTTTCTAGAAATAGCAGGACTTGAGCTGTTGGCTGGTGATACCTTTTCATCCCTTCCGGAAGCTAGTTTGAATAATGGTGTGATAATTAATAAAACTGCAGTAGAGGCTCTCGGATTCTCCCCGAAAGAAGCCATTGGAGAGAAAATTAAAGGTACAGATTTAAGGATTGTGGGAGTGGTTAAAGACTTTCATATTAGTGCTACCAAGTCTAAAATAAAGCCATTGATGATAAGTTATAAGCCTGATCAGGTATTTAATACTTTGCTGAGGTATAAGGCTGGAGATCAGGAGAAGGTTATCGCCTATGCAGAATCTGTTTGGAAGGATTTAGGAGCGAGTGAACCAATGGGTTATGATATCATAGAAAACTACTTTGATGATGCTTTCAAAAGTGAAGAAGCTCTGATTTCTATTTTCAATGGATTGACCATTATGCTGATTACTGTTGCCGGACTCGGGCTTTTTGCTCTGGCGGTCTTCGAGAGTCAGATTCGGGAGAAAGAGCTGTGTATCCGCAAGGTGCTGGGAGCCGGCTTATGGGATTTGTTAAAGAACCTAAATCTACGCTTTGTATTGCTTATTGCATTGGCCATGGTTATTGCCGTTCCGGTAACGCAATATCTGATTAAAGGCTGGCTCGAGGGCTTCCCATATCGCATTAATTCAACCAATCTTTACTTTGTTCTATCCTCTGGTGTTGTACTGCTGTTGGCTATAGCCATGCTTACCCTTCAGGGAGTGAATAGTGTGAGAAAAAACCCGGCTGAAGTACTTAGAAATGAATAAAAACCAGTTCAAAGTTCCATGTTTTAAGTTCCAAGTTGGGGCATCTAACCATGAGCTATGAACCTTAAATAATGAACGAGTTATGCTAAAAAACTACCTGAAAATCGCTATCAGAAACCTCAGTAAGCACAAAGGTTACTCTTTCATAAACATTTTTGGCCTGGCTGTGGGCATTTGTTGCTGCCTGCTCATTTTTCTCTATGTGAAAGATGAATTGACTTACGATAGATTTCAATCAAAGGCCAACCGTATTTACCGAATAAACTCTGTGATCGACTGGTTCGGTAATAAAGATACCATGGGGGCCACTAACAGGGTAGAAGCCTTCGAGTATACCCAGCGCATACCGGAAATAGTAGACTTTACGAGGTTTTCTTCTGCCACTATTGTGGTTCAGAAAAATGAGGAATGGGTGCAAGAATATGGCTCGTTTTATACAGACCCCGGTACATTCCGCATATTCGACTTTAGGGTGTTGGATGGCTCTTTAGAAGAGGCACTCTCCAACATCAACTCTGTGGTGATTAATCGAACTATGGCCGAGAAGTATTTTGGCTCGGTAAAGGTGGCCGGCAGACAACTAAACATTAAACTGGAAGGAAATGTAGAGAAGTACGTGATTGATGCCGTTTTTGAAGACTTACCTCACAATAGTTCTTTATATGGACAGGCCTATTTTTCATGGCAGAAGTTTGAGCGAGTTCGTCCAGTCAGAAACCCGACAAGGGCGTGGTCAAATATTGGCTATACTTCGGTGGTCCTATTAGATAAGGAAAATGTCGACATTCAGCTTCTTGAGCAAAAATTAAAAGAAGTTCGGCTTACACTAAACCCCGATGAAAAAGAAGGTGAATGGGCAAGAAACATAGATAGTAAGCTTCAGGCTTTTACCTCCATTCATCTCGATAAGGAAATCTCCAGCTCGGCAGGATTGAGAAGTTCCAGCAACCCCACCTATTCTTACATACTATCAGGTATTGGTTTTCTAATTTTGTTACTGGCCTGCATCAATTTTGCCAACCTATCAGTAGCGCGTTCAATACCACGCGCCAAAGAAATTGGTATTCGAAAAGTACTGGGCGCGCGCAAAAAGCAAGTGGCCTGGCAATTTTTAGGAGAGGCCTTGTACATATCTATCATAGCCTTTGTTCTAGGACTCATTCTGGCCGAACTTTTCTTACCCACCTTTAGCCAATTAACCAATAAATCATTCTCTTCAGGCATTATTCAAGATGCCTATCTTGTATTGGCCTGCCTGGGAGTAGTTGCATTAAGTGCTTTGTTGGCAGGGGCTTATCCAGCCTTTGTGGTGGCACGTTTTCAGATACTTAAAAGCCTGAGTGGAAAAGTTAAGCTGCAAGGGCGTCAATACCTTACCAAAGGACTTGTGCTCTTTCAGTTTGCTATAGCAGCTATTCTGGTTATTGGCACCCTGGCCATGAATAGGCAGATTTCCTTTCTGCTGAATACGGATTTGGGCTATGAAGATAAAAACATGGCTGTAATGCAGTTGGGTGGTAATCGGTCGCAGGCCGGTGTGATAATGTCCGAGCTTTTAAAGAACCCAAATATTTCTATGACCTCATATTCTGATGGCTTTGGATCGGCCACTTCGTTGGGTTATAACAATAAAGAATTTTTCTCGGCCTACACAGAAGTGGATACCAATTTCATTCATCTGATGGACCTTGATCTGGTAGCTGGAAGAAACCTGAAACCCTTGCGCGATGTGTACCTTAAAGGGACAGATACATTGACCAACCTAATTGTGACCGAAAACTTTATTGAAAAAGCAGGAATAGAAGGTGACGCTGTAGGCACATTTTTAACTGGGGGCGGGGGTGATGATGCCAAAGATCAGTACAGGATTGTTGGAGTGGTAAAGGACTTCATTTATTCTTCTGCCAAGAATGGAGTATCTCCTGTAGTAATGATTGCCGGCAACCCCGACAATGGAGACTTTGGGTCTATTAGCATGCGCTACCAACCGGAATACAGTACTCAATTAGAGGCAACACTAAACGAAATATGGAGAAAGGTTGATCCTTACACCCCTTTGCAATTCTTCTTCCAGGAAGAAATTAACCGAAATAGTTATGGAGAAGAAAAGCGTTGGAAATCGATAATTACAACAGCATCAGTAATTGCCATCATTATTTCTTGTCTTGGCCTTTTCGGAATGGCCCATCTTTCTGCTCAACAACGACAAAAAGAAATAGGGGTACGAAAAGTACTAGGAGCTACTGTAGGTCAGCTAGTCTACATGCTTAACCTCAGTTTTACCAAACTGGTGCTTTTGGCTTCACTAGTGGCCATACCTGTAGCTTATTATTTTCTGGATGATTGGTTGTCGAATTTTGCGTTTCGAATAAACCTGGGTGCTTTGTTGTTTTTAGCGCCTACACTGCTTACTCTGTCCATAGCCTTACTAACAGTAACGGTGCAATCGTTCAGGACAGCTAGTGCCAACCCTGTAGACTCATTGAGAGATGAATAGAACAGACCAGTTCAAAGCTCCATGTTTTAGGTTCATAGAATACCGTACCACCATGAACCACTCCACTTAAACTAAAAACACATGATTAAGAATTACCTCAAAACTGCCATTAGAAATATTAGAAGAAACAAGCTTTATGCAGGACTCAATA
>MDTG01389907.1_pt1 | contig 63210 bp, 55 predicted proteins | sample 811421 | NCBI WGS metagenome assembly MDTG01 (sample SAMN05326645, study PRJNA326480) | marine metagenome | isolation source: seawater | place: Pacific Ocean: South East | collected 2011
CCTCTTCGCCAGCCTGCGGGATGACCGGGCCGTATTCGGGCGGTAGCGGTTCGCCGGCCGCCAGCGGGCCGAGGAAACGGTCGAGCCCGAAGAAGAAGGGCTGGCGCAGCGCGAAGCCGGAGGCGACGTCGATCCCGTTGACCGGGAACAGGTTGCCAAGCTTGACCTCGCCCGGATGCGCCTCGGCATAATCGTTGAGGCCCACCGCATAGGCATCGATCAGGGCGCGTGTGTCTGCGGGCAGGCTTTCCCATTCGCGCTCCGCCGTGCCGCGCGCATCGAGCAGGTGGTAGACAAAGTCCACCGCCGCACCGTCTTGCCCGGCAATCGCGCCGTAGCGCCCGCGGCTCATCGCGATCACGTCCTGCAGGGTGGTGAAATCGTCCTCGCTATGCGCGATGGCGACGCCGTAGGCGACGTCCGCGTCGGTCTCGCCGTAGATATGCGGCACGCCGAACTCGTCGCGGATGATCTCGGCGGTGTAGGTGCGGTTCCCGTCGGGCGCGACACCGTCGCGGGCGAAGAAGGGCTCCCACGTCATGAGGGCGATGGCCGCGATCAGCAGCAGCCCCAGAATTGCAAGACCGACGACACCGGCAAAACGCTTCATTCCATCCCCACCCGTAATTTTTCGATTCTTATTCAGCCGGTTGAGCGCCGGGCTTGCCGTCTTCCCTAGCAAGCTTTTCGGCCCAGTCCGACCCCGGCCTATCGGCTATCTCCGGCGCGAGGCGCGGGGCGAGGATCGTGGTGCCGATCAGCAGCGCGGTATTGCCGATCTGGCGCAGCAGCGTGGTCGCGACCAGCAGCGCGCTCAGCGACGTCTGGTCCACGCCCATGCCGCGGGTGATCTCCATCGCGACGACCAGGAACAGCAGGTCGCGGTTGGGGATCAGCGGCAATTGCTGGATCAGCATCTGCACGGTGATGAATAGCAGCCAGGTCTCGAAATGGACGAAGGGCAGCACCACGGCATATTGCAGGACGAGAAACAGGTTGGTCAGAGCGACCCGCGCCAGGTGGATTGCGAAAACGCCGACCCCCTGGCCGAACCCAACCTTGAAGACCGATCGGCGGAAGATGAAGATCGCGGCGGCTCCCAGCACGCCGACCAGCACCATCGCGATGATCGGGCCCTCGGTGCGTCCGATGATCCGCGCGATCAGCGCGTCCTCGCCTGCCAGTGCGAAACTGGCGACCAGGATCAGCGTGAACACGGCCGATGCCATTCCGCCGAGGATCGTCGAATCCTTGACCCCGTGGAAGGCGCGCTTGGCCCGCAGCCCCAGGTTCTGCCGGGCCCACATCGCGAACCAGACATCGCCCGAATAGCCCAGCACCACGAAGTTGAGCGCGCGCTTGCGCAGCAGGGCGTACCAGCTGGCGGTCTTCGCCCCCGGCCAGATGACCCTGAACGAGAATTTCTCGCACAAGGGGCCGACCAGATAGCCGAGCAGGTAGAGCACGAAAAACATCGGCTCGTCGGGCAGTTCGCCCAGCACGTCGCGCAGGCCGAGGTTATAGAGCTGGCGCGCGATCACCGCGATGATGAGCGCGGTCCACAGCCAGCCGATGATCTTGCGGTGTCTTTCCAGAAAGGCGGAAACCTGCCTGATCCGATCCTTCACGGGCTGTGGGCTCCCAAACCTCTGCGGGTGCCGTGCTGTCTTCCCCGTAACTTGTCAATGGCATGACCCTGCGGGGCCCCGCCCTGCGTGCCGGAAGCCCGGAGGGTGGGGAGTGCAATTTTTTACAACCGCCCCTTACGTTGCAGGAAAGCAACATTATTTCGGCTGCGGAAAGGCAAAAAGAGGACGGGCACATGAACCTCGAACAATTCACCGACCGCGCGAAGGGCTTTCTCCAGTCCGCGCAGACCACCGCAATTCGCCTCAACCACCAGCGGATCACGCCGCTCCATATCCTGAAAGTGCTGCTCGACGACAGCGAGGGGATGGCCGCCGGGCTGGTGAGCCGCGCGGGCGGCGACCCGGCGAAGGCGGAGAGCCGCGTGGACGACGAACTCGCGCGCATCCCGGCGGTTTCGGGCAGCGGCGCGCAGGCCAGCCCCGGTCTCGATAACGATGCGGTGCGCGTGCTCGACCAGGCGCAGCAGATTGCCGAGAAGTCGGGCGACAGCTTCGTCACGGTCGAGCGGCTGCTCGTCGCGCTGGCGCTCGCTTCTAACACCAAGGCGGGCAGCGCGCTGGCCGATGCGGGCGTCGATGCCAAGGCGCTGGAGCGGGCGATTACCGAGCTGCGCGGCGGGCGCACCGCGGACACCGCCAATGCCGAACAGGCCTACGACGCGATGCAGAAATATGCCCGCGACCTCACGCAGGCGGCGCGCGACGGCAAGCTCGACCCCGTCATCGGCCGTGACGAGGAAATCCGCCGCACCGTGCAGATCCTCGCCCGCCGGACCAAGAACAACCCCGCGCTGATCGGCGAGCCCGGCACCGGCAAGACCGCGATTGCCGAAGGCCTCGCGCTACGCATCGCCAATGGCGACGTGCCCGACAGCCTCAAGAACCGCATTCTCATGGCGCTCGACATGGGCGCGCTGATCGCGGGCGCGAAATATCGCGGCGAGTTCGAGGAACGGCTGAAGGCCGTGCTCGACGAGGTGAAGGGCTCCGACGGGCAGATCATCCTGTTCATCGACGAGATGCACACGCTGATCGGGGCAGGGGCCTCCGAAGGCAGCATGGATGCGTCCAACCTGCTCAAGCCCGCGCTGTCGCGCGGCGAGTTGCATTGCATCGGCGCGACGACGCTCGACGAATATCAGAAGTATGTCGAGAAGGACCCCGCACTCCAGCGGCGTTTCCAGCCGGTCTACATCGAAGAGCCCAGCGTGGAGGACACGATCTCCATCCTGCGCGGGATCAAGGAGAAGTACGAGCTGCACCACGGCGTGCGGATCACCGACGGGGCGATCGTCTCTGCCGCGCAGCTTTCCAACCGCTACATCCAGAACCGCTTCTTGCCCGACAAGGCGATCGACCTGATGGACGAGGCGGCGAGCCGCATCCGCATGGAGGTGGAGAGCAAGCCCGAGGAGATCGAGCAGCTCGACCGCCGGATCATCCAGCTGAAGATCGAGGAGCAGGCGCTTGCCAAGGAAAGCGACGATGCGAGTGCGCAGCGGCTGGAGGACTTGCGCGAAGACCTCGCCAATCTCGAACAGCGCTCGGCCGAACTGACCACGCGCTGGCAGGGCGAGCGCGACAAGATCCACGCCGAATCGCGGCTCAAGGAAGAGCTCGACCAGGCGCGGATCGAGCTGGAGCAGGCGCAGCGCGCGGGCGACCTCGCCAAGGCGGGCGAACTGCAATACGGGCGCATTCCCGAACTCGAGAACAAGCTGAAGGAAGCCGAAGGGCACACCTCCAACGCGCTGCTGCGCGAGGAAGTGACCGAGGAAGACATCGCAGGCGTCGTGGCGCGCTGGACCGGCATTCCGGTCGACCGTATGCTCGAAGGCGAGCGCGACAAGCTGCTGCGCATGGAAGAGGCGCTGGGCAAGCGCGTGATCGGGCAGACGCAGGCGGTCGAGGCCGTGTCCAAGGCGGTGCGCCGTGCCCGGGCCGGATTGAAGGATCCGGGCCGTCCGCTGGGCAGTTTCCTGTTCCTCGGTCCGACGGGTGTCGGCAAGACCGAGCTGACCAAGGCGCTGGCGCAGTTCCTGTTCGATGACGACAATGCGATGGTGCGCATCGACATGAGCGAGTTCATGGAGAAGCACGCGGTCGCCCGCCTGATCGGCGCGCCTCCGGGCTATGTCGGGTACGAGGAAGGCGGCGTGCTGACCGAAAGCGTGCGGCGCAGGCCTTATCAGGTTGTGCTGTTCGACGAGGTCGAGAAAGCCCACAGCGACGTGTTCAACGTGTTGCTGCAGGTGCTCGACGATGGTCGTCTGACCGACGGGCAGGGCAGGGTGGTGGACTTTTCCAACACGCTCATCATCCTGACCTCGAACCTGGGCAGCCAGTACCTGTCGAACATGACCGACGATCAGCAGGTCAGCGATGTCGAACCGCAGGTGATGGACGTTGTGCGCGGGCACTTCCGGCCCGAGTTCCTCAACCGGCTGGACGAGATCATCCTGTTCCACCGGCTGAGCCAGGCGGACATGGCGCCGATCGTCGAACTGCAGGTGGGCCGCGTGCAGAAGCTGCTGAGCGATCGCAAGATCGAACTGGCGCTGACCGAGGCGGCCAAGCGCTGGCTGGGACGGGTCGGCTACGATCCGGTCTATGGTGCTCGCCCGCTCAAGCGCGCGGTGCAGCGCTACGTGCAGGACCCGCTCGCCGAAAAGCTGCTGCAGGGCGAGATTCCCGATGGCAGCACGGTGAAGATCGACGAGGGCGACGGGGAATTGTCGATTACCCTCGCCTGATCGGGCTGCCATGCCCGACCCGTGATGTCCTGCCCCGAACCCCGCCCTGGGGGGACGGCGCGGCATCGGGGCCGGACCGATCAATGTGTCGGGGCACCTTGATCGGCCTGAACGGGATTCGGGCCGAACGGTGCGCTTGTGTCCCATTTTGGAAACAGGCCCTGTCGCACAGTCTCCGCAGGCGCGCGCCGGTGCCCGATTGCCGGTCCGGCTATTCCCGCAGGGGCGTCTTTCGTGGCCAGCGTGAAGGAGCGTGCCGACAGGTGTTCCGAAACTCCCGTAATTTCGGCGTTTTCTTGTCATTCGACTGTCATCGGACAGTCACGAAAGCGCGGCGAAATTGCCCTCCGCGAAGTCGCGGCCTTCGCAGGTGCAACGATCATGTGGGAATCCGGCAACAATCGCGGCGAAAGTTACAACCGCCTTTGACAACCCCTCCTCGCTGCTGCAAAAAAACAGTCATCAGGAATCTGGGGGTTCCAATTAATGGCGGATGAAAGGCGCTTCCGGGTGGGGAGGTGCCAGGGTCGTCAATTGGGGGGACTCCAGCTTTTTCGATGCTTTCGATACTGGAGATATTATGCGAAAGATTCATCCAACCACGCTGAAGACCCTCGCGGGGTCCGTTTCGGCACTGGCCCTCGTCATCGGTACGCCTGCCTACGCGCAGTCGGCCGACGATGAAGAGCAGCCCGACGGCGTTACGACCAACGATCCGGGCGCGGACGACGACATTACGGACGACAGCATCGGCGCGACCGGTCAGGCGAACGAAGACGGCCTGATCGTCGTCACCGGCTCGCGCGTCCGTCGCGACACGTTCAACAGCATTTCGCCGCTCCAGGTCCTGACGACCGAAGCTTCGCGCGATGTCGGTGAATTCGATGCGACCGCGATCCTCCAGCAGTCGGAAGCGGCTGCCGGCCAGCAGATCGACGCGACCTTCCAGGGCTTCGTGCTGAATAACGGCCCGGGTTCGCAGACGCTGAACCTTCGCGGCCTCGGTGCCGACCGCACCCTGCTGCTCGTCAATGGCCGCCGCCTCGCCCCCGCGGGCGTGGAAGGTGCGCCGACCAACCCGTCGATCAACCTTATCCCGTCCTCGCTCGTCGCACGCTACGACCTGCTGCTCGACGGTGCCTCGTCGGTCTACGGTTCGGACGCGGTCGCGGGCGTGGGCAACATCATCCTGCGTTCCGATCTCGACGGCCTCGAGCTGTTCGCGAGCGGCAACATCAACGAATATGGCGGCGGCGACGACTACACGCTGTCGGCCGCGTGGGGCACGACCTTCGACCGCGGCAATTTCGGCATCGGTGTCGAGTATGCGCGCCGTGACGAAATCAAGCTCGGCGATCGCCCGTACCTGAACGGCTGTAACCGCCACTACGAAGTCACCGACAGCGGCGAGATCCGCACGGTCGACCTCTACAACGAAGCGGTTACGCTGGTCGACAGCGGCGGTGCGATCTCCTTCGGCACCGACGAATGTAAGATCGAAGCGACCGTCCGCCGCATCCAGCCGGCGAGCACGCGTTTCGGCTTCATCTATTACGATCCGGCCGGCGGCAACACGGGCATTCCGGGCTTCAGCGCGGGCTACGACGCCTTCGGCGATCCGGTCGACCGTGATGGCGACGGCATGATCGACGTCGACTACTACGAACAGACCCGCAACGGTAACGTCTTCGACAGCAGCTTCATCGCTCCCGAAGATCGCTACAATGTCATGGCTTACGGTGAGTACGAACTCGGCGGCGCCCTGAACATCACGCCGTTCTTCGAAGCGAACTACAGCCGTGCGGACGTCACCGCGCTCGGTTCGCCTCCGCAGCTGTTCCCGTGGGTACCGGCGAGCAACCCGTTCAACCCGTGTAACTTCGCGACCAACCCGAACGGCGTCGACTGCCGTGCGGCGGACAACAGCTTCAACAACTACACGAACCCGGCGAACAACCTGTCGACGGGCTTCATCCTGCCGGTGCGCCCGATCGTCTCGGTCCAGGGCGATCGTCGTCGGGTCGAAACCACGCTCGAACAGTATCGCGGCGTGCTCGGCTTCCGGGGCGACCTGCCGTTCATCGGCGACTCGTGGACCTTCGAGGTTTCCGGCGTCTACTCGCGCTCGGAAGGCTCTTCCTCGCGTATGGGTATCCGTTCGGACAAGCTGGCTCTCGCGCTCGGTATCGATCCGACCGCCGGCGGCGACTCCACGGGTGACGGCATTGCCGAAGGTTACAACACCGGCACGACCTCCCCGCCGCTGCTGGCTGGCGGCCCGTGCGACGTTTCCTCGCTCGCGAACCCGGACCTCGCAGCTCCGGACCTCGCGGCTGGCTGTGTTCCGGTGAACCTGTTTGCGCAGAGCCTCTACACGACGGCCCTGGGCGACTTCGCGACGCAGGCCGAGCGTGACTACCTGTTCGGTTCGCGGACCTTCGACACCACCTACGAGCAGATCGTTGCCTCGGCCTTCGTCACCGGCGAACTGTTCGAGCTTCCTTCGGGCCCGGTCTCGCTGGTGCTCGGCGGCGAATACCGGAAGGACTCGCTGGACTCGCAGCCCGATTTCGTGGCCGCGAACGGCCTGTTCGTCCACTACTTCGTCGACCAGGGCGCGGTGGGTAGCAAGTACCTGCTCGAAGGCTTCGCCGAACTCGACGTTCCGCTGTTCGACTCCGAAGAGTGGGGCGAGTTCGACCTGAACGCTTCGGGCCGCTTCACCGAGGAAGAGTTCTACGGCTCTGCCTGGACCTACTCGGTCAAGGCCGGCTGGCGTCCGGTGCCGCAGGTTCTCGTCAAGGCGAGCTACGGCACCTCGTTCCGCGCACCGAACCTGCGCGAGAACTTCCTCGCCGGTCAGTCGGGCTTCAACAGCGTGACCGACCCGTGTGCCGTGCCTTCGGCGGCCTACGACGCGGTGAACGACGTCTACGACCCGACCGCCGATACGCGTGAACAGCAGGTCCTGAACAACTGTATTCGCGAGGGACGCGATCCCACGCGGGTCGGTATCCTGCCCGGGATCAGCACCATCAACAATCCGAGCGTGGAAATCACCTCGGGTGGTAGCCTCGCGCTCGAACCGGAAACCTCGACCTCGTTCACCACGGGTCTGTCGATCTCCGAGAGCTATGGTGCCCTCGATGTTTCGTTCAACTTCAACTACTACAACATCGGTATCGAAGGTTCGATCGTCGAGCCGACGGCGCAGTTCGTGGTCAATGACTGCTTCCTGCGTGAAGACAACACGCGGAGCCGTTTCTGCGAGTTCGTCAACTACGACACCGATCCGGCTGGCCGCTTGCTGATCAGCGATGTCTTCGCGGGCTTCCTGAACGTCAACGAAGAGACGGTTCGCGGGATCGACCTGAACACCGCGTTCGGTTACGACATCCCGATGGGCAACGAGGTGCTGAGCCTTGGTCTCGACATCCGTGCCAACCACCTGATCGAACGCAGCACGCTGTTCATCAACGACCTCCTCGAAGAGGATTACGATGATGACGCCGGTGAGTTCGGCTTCCCGAGCTGGACCGGTCGCGCCACGTTCTCCGCCGAATACGCCGATTTTGCCTTCACCTGGCAGACTCGCTGGATCGGCCGCGTGGAACAGCAGGCCGACGGTATCGATCCGCTGAGCGATGCCTTCGGGTTCGGTCCGGACGGCGAATACACCGGCTTCTTCGGTGACACCTGCCTCGGTGGCGGTTCGCGCGATGCGAACGGCGTTCCGGACGGTGTCGTCGCAGGTGACGGGGTCTACTGCCGCGACATCGGCTACGCGGACGATTACTTCGTCCACACCGCGTCGATCCGGTACAACCTGAACGACTTCCTGACGCTCCGCGCCGGTGTGACCAACGTGTTCAACGAGTCGCCGCCGCTGATCGACACCAACGAAGTCTTCGGTGTGTCCAACACGCCGATCGGTAACGGCTACGACCTCAACGGTCGCGAGTACTTCGGTTCGGTGAGCGTGCGCTTCTAAGCCCACGGTCTCGACCGATCGGAAAAGGCGGCCCCGCAACTTCGGTTGCGGGGCCGTTTTCCGTTGGAGAGCATGGAGCGGCGGCACTCCCTCACGCCACGCCCGTGGCGCGGGGGGCACAAGGCGGGGGGCAGGGGGCGGCCACGCTTGTCGAAGGGTGCGGGCGTCTGGCAACTCTTCCGATGTCGGCCAGGGTAGTCCGAGGCCGACCTCCTACGACACTAATCGACGCTGACTCTCAGTCCGGCCCGAGGTCCGGTCTTGTCAGGACAGTCTCGTGCGGCGACGCGGCGCGGGCGCGCAGGACAGGAACCCAATATCTCTACGATGAAGACCGGCGCAGTCGCCCGCGCCGGTCCGGTGCCGATATCGCCGCCGCCCTTACTGCACGCGCACGCCCTTGACGCCGATCTGACCGTTGACGCGAATGAAATAGGACCCGAGCGCGGCGGTCTTGAACACCACTCTCTGTCCGGCCTTGGGCGGCGCGAAGCGCATCGGCGGGTTCGCAATGCGCCAGACCGATCCTTCTTCGGTGGTGATGAGATAGTCCGACCGGCCCGAGCGCTGGACACGGGTGATGGTCGTTTCGAGCTCGTCGAGTTCTTCGTCCCCATCATCGCCGCCAAACAGGTTCTTCGGGATCGAGAAGCCGAACAGCTTTCTGCGTGTCTGCCGGACATCTTCGCTATCCACGATCCGCACCTCGCCCTGCTCACCGGCCGCGACGACTGCGCCGACCTCCCGGTCATAGCATGCAAGCCGTTCTTCAGGCTCGGCAATCTGGCGACACTGGGCAAGACGGTCGAGATAGTCAGGGGCCTCGTCCTGAGCCAGGGCTGGTCCGCCGAGGAGGACGCAGCCGCTCGCGAGGGCGACCGAAGAAATCGCAATTTTCAGATATTTCATGGCCCGGCCCATGCCCTTTCCGTCATTCGATAGCGGCTCCTTGGTAGCATCCCGGGCGTGCGAGGTAACTGTCACCGAAAAGTCACAGGGATGCAGCCAAGGCTCGGCCTGTCCCCCCGTAACGCTTGAAGGCAGCGGTTTGACTGACCTAGACGATGACCAATCGGAGAATCTTCCGAGAAATTTGTGCGTCGGAAGCGGCGCAGTTCCTTCAGAAGGGAAATCTATGATCAACCGTATGAACAAGGCGGCATTGCTCACCGGGACCGTAATGGCCGGCGCGATGATCGCTTCGCCCGCCATGGCGCAAGGAACGCCGGATGAGCCGTCGATCGAAGCCACCCAGGACGCAGACGTCGAGGCCAACGAGGAAGGTCTGATTGTCGTCACGGGTTCGCGCATTGCTCGCCGCGACCTCGAAACCGCTGCCCCCGTGGCGGTCGTCAACTCGGAAGAGTTCGAGCTGTCGGGTACGGTCAACGTCGAGAACGTGATCAACACGCTGCCGCAGGTCGTTCCGGGCACCACCTCCTTCTCGAACAACCCCGGTAACGGTACCGCCTCGCTGAACCTGCGCGGTCTGGGTGCAGCCCGTACGCTGGTCCTCGTGAACGGCCGTCGCTGGATGTTCTACGATACCAACCAGATCGTCGACCTCAACACGATCCCGCAGTTCCTGCTCGAGTCGGTCGACGTCGTGACGGGCGGTGCTTCCGCCGTCTACGGTTCGGACGCGATCGCCGGGGTTGTCAACTTCCGCCTGAAGGATGTGCAGGGCGTCGAACTCGGCGGCCAGTACTCGATCACCGAACGCGGCGATGGCATGCGTTACGAAGTCCACGGCGCGATCGGCAGCGAATTCGCCGATGGCCGCGGCAGCGCGACGGTCTATGCCGAATACTACAATCGGGACTCGATCTTCCAGGGCGACCGCGAATTCTCGAACTTCGCCCTCGGCGGTGAAACCGACGGTGCGCAGCTCCAGCAGTTCGGTTCCTCGACGCTTCCGAGCGGCGTTCTGCGCTACCTCGGCGGTGCGCAGGGCAACACCGGCCTTCCCGCCGGCACCGAGTTCGGCCCCGCGGGTGCATCGGGCTTCGGCACGGGCGTCGTCTTCGATCAGCCTGCCGACTTCCGTCAGCGTCAGGGCGATCTCTACAACTACGCTCCGGTCAACTACCTGCAGCTGCCGCAGGAACGTTACCTGCTGGGCGGCTATGCCGACTACGAACTCGGCGGCGGTCATCGCGCCTATGCCGAAGTTTCCTACGTCAACAACCAGGTCCAGGCCGCGCTGGCCGCGACCCCGGTGACCGGCGAGTTCAACATCGATCTCGGGACTGTCCAGCCGTTCCTCGTGGCGAGCGACTTTGCTCAGCTGCAGGCGATCGACGCAGCGGAAACCGCGCAGAACGCGAACGACGGCGTGGCCGACGATCCGGGTGTGGTGAGCTTCTACGTCCAGCGTCGTATCGTCGAAACCGGCCTGCGCGAAAACCTCGACGAGCGTAACGCATTCCGCGTGCTCGGCGGCGTGACCGGCCCGATCGGTGAGTACCTCAACTACGACGCCTACTACATGTATGCGCGGACGCGGAACGCCAATATCCAGCAGGGCAACATCTCCGCCTCGCTGTTCCAGGCGGGCCTCGACGGTACGGGCACCCCGATCAACATCTTCGGCCCGAACACGCTGACCCCCGAACAGGTCGACGCGATCACCATCCAGGCGCAGAACGGCGACATCTCGAGCCTGCAGGTTGCGACCGCGGTGATCTCGGGTACCTTCGGCGACTTCGCCTTCAACGACGCGTCCGATCCGATCGGCTTCGCGATCGGTGGCGAATACCGCAAGGTTGGCGCGCAGTTCATTCCGGACACCGCGCTGGCTTCGGGCGACGTGATCGGCTTCAACGCCGGTGAACCGACCTCGGGTGAATACGACGTGCGCGAAATCTTCGCCGAGCTCGCCATCCCGATCCGCTTCGGCACGGCCGCCATCGATATCTCGGGTGCCGCGCGCTACTCCGACTATTCGAGCGGTACGATCGGCGGCGTGTGGACCTATGCGGGCGGTGTGGAGTTCGCTCCGATCCCCGACATCAAGTTCCGCGCTCAGTACCAGCGTGCGGTTCGCGCTCCCAACGTGGGTGAACTGTTCGGCGGTACGTCGATCGGCTTCCCCGGCGCAACCGACCCCTGTGCGGTTGCAGGTGCGCAGAACGATCCGACGATCAACGCGCTCTGCATCGCGACCGGCGTTGCTCCGGGCAGTGTTGGTGACCCCAACATCCGTCCGAACACGCAGGTTCCGGCAACCTTCGGTGGTAACCCCAATCTGAGTGAGGAAACCTCGGACAGCTACACCGTGGGTGTGGTGCTCCAGCCGCGGTTCATCCCGGGCCTGTCGATCACGGCCGACTACTTCAACTTCGAAATCGAAGATGCGATCGCAACCTTCGGTGGCGGCCTGAACAGCACGCTGAACCTGTGCTACAACGTGGTGCAGGACATCAACAGCCCGTTCTGTCAGATCATCGTCGGCTCGCGTGCCGGTAATGGTGCGATCACGACGGCCAATCCGCCGCTGCTGTTGCAGGACAACGTCGCGTCCTTCGAAGTGTCGGGTATCGACCTTCAGGTGAGCTACGGGACCAGCATCCCGTTCTCGCTCTTCACCGACACGGGCGAGCAGCGCTTGCAGCTCTCCTTCATCGGTACCTGGAACGAGAAGAACGACCTGTACCCGGTGCAGGGCTTCGATACCGTCAACGAGTGTGCGGGCCGCTTCGGCGCGACCTGCGGCGAGCCGACGCCTGAGTTCAAGTGGACAAGCCGTGCATCGTTCATCGATGGCCCGGTCACCACTTCGATCCGCTGGCGCCATGTCGGTTCGGTCACCGATGACGACGACGGTCTGGACTACACCGCGTTCAACGGCATCGAAGAGATCGACGCGTACGATCTGGTCGACCTGACGTTCTCCTTCGCGGCGAACGACAGTCTGACCCTGACCGCGGGTGTCAACAACCTGTTCGACACGCTGCCGGGTACGCCGCTGTTCGACGCCAACGGCATCGTGACCAACCGTCCGAACAGCCTCCTGCTTGGCGACAACCAGGAGCAGGCCAACACCTACCCGGGCACCTACGACGTGCTTGGCCGTGACTTCTTCGTGAGCGCGCTGATCAAGTTCTGATCATCCGCTGGCGAATAGCCGGAAACAGAGACGGCGGCTCCTCCGGGAGCCGCCGTTTTTTTTTTGGGTGAAGACGGCGGCTGTATACTGGCCCATCGCGAGCGGACCTCGCCCCGGGGGCGGAGGCAAGCCGGTTACCCGCAGGCGAACATCTTGCGGTGCAGGTGGCGCCCCGATCCCGCTAGTCGGGGTGAAAATGCAGCATTTCGCCGAAGACCCGGCCCGCAGCATCGTGTAGCGCGCAGCTCTCGGCGAGCACGATACCCGCAGCCTCGAACGCCTCGATAAAGCTGTCGCGCGCGGCTGCCGTGCGGCAGGCCTCTTCGAGCGAGGCGATCCGGGCGAGTTCGTTGCGTGCCTGGGTCTCTATCTGGTCGAGCAGGCCGGACACGCCTTGTGCGGTGTCGCCCGCCCGCGCTCCCATGACGAGCGACTGGCGAATGGCTTCGGGGATCTCCCATGCGGCCGACCGATCGCCAAAGCGTCGAGCGCCCTCCGCCGCCATTTCGGCCGCCATTGCGGTGGCATCGGCCCACGGTGCCGCCTCCTCGGCGATCGCTGCTTTGGTCGCGGCGATCAGCCCGATCTCGTCGAGCACCCAGCGAATATGTTCGGCACGGGTCAGATTATGCGCGAGGATCGCACCGTCGGCGCGGTGGACCACAAAGGCGATCCGCGCGTCGTCCTTCGCGACCTGCGCGATCTCCCGCGCGATGGCGGGGGGATTGCCATATTCGATGCCGAACTGGCTGACCACGCCATCGAACTGGTCCTTCCCGAAGGGCAGGTCTTCCATCGGCACGGCAGGTTCCACCGTCGCACCCGGCGGGGGCGGGGGCAGGTGCGGTGCGAGATCGACCCCGACGCGTTCGATATCGCCCCGTGCCTGGCCGAGCCAGTGCAACACGCGCCCATCGCCGGTTGCCAGGTCGAGCACTTTGGCCCCCTGGGGCAATGCTTCGGAAAAGCAGCGCCATTCTCGCTCCAGCTCCGCGAAGACCGATTGCCAGCGGGCGGGCAGACATCCCGTGCTTTGCCCCGCGCCCTGCCTCGCCCAGAAATCGCTCCAGGCTTCGTTCGTCTCGCTCATGTCGGTTCCCCCTATTTGTCGGCCTAGCCCGTCATCGAAGTCCGATCCGTTTGCGTATCCGTCACCACGTCGAAGGCGACGGTCATCCGCTCGCCCGCCGGAAAGCCGGTGGTTCCATGGTAAAGCGTACTGGGAAACAGCGCGAGGTGGCCCTCTGCAGGGGTGATCCGCTGCAGGGGAGGCAGGTCCAGTCGCAGGTCGGGCGGCGGCCGCCCGATCTCGAGCACCGCCTCTGCCTCCGCGTGGTCCACTTGCGGCATGATAAGATAGAGCGCCGAGGACAGAACGCCGAGCGGGTGGATATGCGCCGCGTGGTGATCGCCGCCCCCGAGCAGCCGCACCGACCAGGAACCCGCCAGCGTCCATGGCGTGTTTCGATAACGCAGCAGCGGATGGTCCGGATCGGCCTCGGGCAGCTGCGTGCGGAAATTCTCCAGCGATTGCATGATCGCTTGCCGCAGGGCGGCCAGTTCCGGCTCGGGACGGTCGAACAGGATGCCGCGGGTCTGGGTGCCGCCCCGCAGCGACTGGTCGTGCGGAAAGGCGGTTGTCTGATGGACGCGCCGCAGCAGCGCCACGGCATCGGGGAGGACCGCCTCGGCATCGGCCAGCGGCATCAGCCGGACCAGCCCCTCCTGCTCGTGCAGCCACTGTGCCCGCTCGTCCTGCGTTGCGCGCCACAACAGCCCGATCAGCCCCCACGCGGCGACATCGAATGGCGAAAATGCGCGCGCGCGGTCGAGCGCCTCTTCCGCCATGCGCCAATTCTGCGTGCGCAAGCCATGGCGCGCTTCGTGCAGCGCGCGGTCGATCGAATCCTCCTGGAGCCGCGCGAAGGCGGCGTCGGCGCGCACGTCGTCCCCGGCGGCGCTGGCGAAGGTGGCTTCGAGCAGCACGAAGTTCTCGCACCCTTCGAATCGCTCCTGCGCCTTGCGTGCGCATTCGGCGGCATCGTCGAAACGCTCGAGCGCGGCGAGTGCGGCAATGTGCCCGGCGGGAATCTCCGGATCTTGCGGTGCGCGGCGGGCGGCCTCGTCGAAATGGCTGGCAAAATCGGTGTCGCCCGCTGCCAGGCGTAGCTGGACGAGCAAATCCAGCGCGGGCCGCCATGCCGGGGCCTGGTCGACGATCTGCCGGGTCAGCGAGAGCGCGCCCTGCCGGTCGCCGGTCATGTCGAGCGCCTGCGCCTTGGCGAGCCACAGGTGCGCATCGCCCGGCTCGCGTTGCAGGGCCCGGTCGATCCGGGGGAGGGCGTCGGCCTCGTTCCGTTCCAGCGCCACCCGCGCCCGCCCGGCGAGTGCCTTGGCATTGCCGCTATCGAGGCCGAGCGCACGATCGTACCAGATCGCCGCCTGCGCGAGATCGCCCGCAAGGCGCGCGGCATTGGCGCGGGACGAGCAATAGCGTGGGTCTGACTTCCCCGCGCTCTCGCATTGCTCCAGCACACGCAGCGCATCGCGCGGTGCGCCGCCTTCGGTCAGCGCGATGGCGCGGTTGATCGCGTAGGGCAGGTGAGCAGGCGCGATATTCTGGGCGGCGGCAAAGCGCTGCGCGGCCAGCGTGAAATCCCTGCGGCGCATCGCGATATTGGCGGCGGCATTGTGCAGCTCGGCCTCGCGCGGAAAGGTCTCGACCGCCTGCCCGATGATCCGCTCCGCCTCCTGCGGCGAACCGCCCCGCTCGGCTGCAATTGCGCGCTCGAACCACTCGCGGGGGGAGGATGGCGCGGAACCCCGCATCAGCGGTCGCGGAACCAGCCGGTAATCGCCAGCCGCCCGGCGGGTGCGAAGGGCGGGACGAAGGTGACGAGATGGCTTTGCGGCACGGCGAACATGTTGAGCGCGTTGAAGCGCGGGCGAAAGCCCTCGATCACATCGCCGTCCTCGTCCAGGAACAGCAGGTAGCCGCCCCAGTCGGGGTGCCAGTCCTCGCGGGCGAAATTGAGCACGTAGGCGACCTTCCAGCCTTCCGCGACGTGGCTGTCCGAATGGCGACCGAGATAGTGCTGGGGGGCGAACATCGTCGCCTGCCCGTCGGCCTTGGCGAGCTCGGGAAAACCCGTGATCTCGCGGACCAGATCCATGAAATCGGGCGCGTTGATATATTCGAGCAGCAGTTCGTGCGGCCCGCCCGGGTTCCAGTTCTTCTGCACCGCCTCGACCAGCGAGAACTGCGCGTAGCGGAAGCCGTAGTCGCCTCGCGCGCTAGCCTGTGCGGCGGCATTGGCCATCCGGTTGACTTCCTGCGCGCCCGCCGGGGTGGCGATCTCTGCATTGGAGAAGCCGCGCGGCGGCGTTTCCGGGGCGTCGCCCGCGCGTACGGCCATGCCCCAGGGCGTCGCCTTGAGCAGGATCGACTGGATTTCTTCCGCCGCCTCGCGGGTCAGGACGTCGCGCACCTGGACGCGGCGCGTTTCCGCGAAACGCTCAGCAAGCGCCTGCCGGTCGAGCGCGGGATTGAGTTCGAACAATGTCCTCGCCATCGTGGCTTCTTAGGCGCTCGCGACTCCGGGAGGCAAGCCGGGCGAGGCTTGTGGTGCGCGGACAGGCGCTTGACACTCCGCCGGGCCCCGGCCAATTCGGTTGCGAAACGAAACCCTGACGGGAAAATGGGAGAGAGAGCATGGCAGACGCCTATATCGTGGACGCGGTTCGGACCGCAGGTGGCAAGCGGGGCGGCAAGCTGGCCGATGTCCATCCGGTGGATCTTGCCGCGCAGACGCTCGATGCGCTGGTCGAGCGGACCGGGATCGACCCCAGGACGGTCGACGATGTCATCATGGGCTGCGTCAGCCAGGCAGGCCAGCAGGCGATGCAGGTCGGCCGCAATGCGGTGCTCGCGACCAAGCATCTGGGCGAGAATACTCCGGCCGTGACGATCGACCGCCAGTGCGGCTCCAGCCAGCAGGCGATCCAGTTCGCCGCGCAGGCGGTGATGAGCGGCACGCAGGACGTGGTGATTGCCAGCGGCGTGGAGAGCATGACGCGCGTGCCGATGGGCAGCTCTGCGATGTTCCACATGAAGGAAGGGCTGGGCAACTACAAGTCGCCGGGCCTCGAGAAGAAGTACCCCGGCATCCAGTGGAGCCAGTTCATGGGCGCCGAGATGATGGCCAAGAAGCACGGCTTCTCGAAGGAAGACATGGATCGCTTCGCGCTCGCCAGCCACGAAAAGGCCGCGGCGGCAACCCGGGCAGGCGCATTCGACCAGGAAATCGTGCCGATTCCGATTGAGACCGAAGACGGCGAACAGATGCATACCGTGGACGAGGGCATCCGCTTCGATGCCAGCCTGGAAGGGATCGCCAGCGTCAAGCTGCTGAGCCCGGAAGGCCGGATCACCGCCGCCTCCGCCAGCCAGATCTGCGACGGGTCGAGCGCGGCGCTGATCGTCTCCGAGAAGATGCTGAAGGAGCATAATCTCACCCCCATGGCGCGGATCGTGAACCTCACGGTGACGGCGGGCGACCCGGTCATCATGCTCGAAGAACCGCTCTTTGCGACCGACAAGGCGCTGAAGAGGGCGGGTCTCTCCATCGATGATATCGACCTGTACGAAGTGAACGAGGCCTTCGCTCCGGTCCCGATGGCGTGGATGAAGCATGTCGGCGCCGATCCCGAGAAGCTGAATGTCAATGGCGGGGCCATCGCGCTGGGCCATCCGCTGGGCGCCAGTGGCACGAAGCTGATGGCCACGCTGCTCCATGCGCTGAAGGCGCGCGGCAAGAAATACGGGTTGCAGACGATGTGCGAGGGCGGCGGCGTCGCCAACGTGACCATCGTCGAGGCGTTGTAAAACCTTTGTGATCCCCAGCGAAAGCTGGGGGCTCCCACCCAGTCGAACGAGTTCCCAGCTTTCGCTGGGACTCACGCGAGAGAGGAAGAATCATGGAAATCAGCAGCAATACCCCCGCCATCGTCACCGGCGGCGCATCGGGCCTCGGTGCCGCGACCGCGCGGGCCATCGCCGCGAAGGGCGCCAAGGTCGCGATCTTCGACATGAACGAGGAGAAGGGCAACGCCATGGCCGAGGAGCTCGGCGGCACCTTCTGCAAGGTCAACGTGACGAGCGAGGAAGAAGTCGATGCAGGCTTCGCCAAGGCGCGCGAGGCGCACGGGCAGGAGCGTATCCTGGTCAACTGCGCCGGGATCGGCAACGCGATCAAGACCGCCAGCCGATCCAAGGAAGACGGCAGCATCAAGCACTTCCCGCTGCAGGCCTTCGAGTTCGTGGTGCAGGTCAACCTGATCGGCACCTTCCGCTGCATCGCCAAGTCGGCGGCGGGGATGATGACGCTCGATCCGATTACCGAGGACGGCAACCGGGGCGCGATCGTCAACACCGCAAGCGTCGCGGCGGAAGACGGCCAGATCGGCCAGGCGGCCTATTCGGCATCGAAGGGCGGCGTCGTGGGCATGACCCTGCCGATCGCGCGCGACCTGATGAACGAAGGGATTCGCGTCAACACGATCCTGCCGGGCATCTTCAAGACGCCGCTGCTGATGGGCCTGCCCGAAAAGGCGATCGAGGCGCTCAACGCCAGCGTGCCGTTCCCCAAGCGCCTCGGCGAACCGGAAGAATATGCCAAGCTGGCGCTGTGCATGATCGAAACGGGATATTTCAACGGCGAGGACGTCCGCCTCGACGGCGCGATCCGCATGGCTCCGCGTTAATCGCCGAGAACTTGTGCTAGATGATGGGCTCTCGCCACGTGCGGGGGCCCATTTTCGTTGGGGAGGGCGCCTGGGGCATGGATGTGGCGCAGGCCAAGGCTGCTGCCGGCGAGCTCGCCACCTGGGGCAGGGTTGAGGTGATCGCTGCGGCGCTGGGCCACGAAGCACACTGAGCGGATCGCCTTCGCCTGCGACACGCGCCTGTCGCTCGCCCCGGGGGTCTGGCTCGGAGCGGTCCTCGCCGGGAAACGCGCTTACGCCTTTCCTACCGCACCGGGCTTGCCCTATCGGGGGTGGATGACTCCCGCCGAGCCTCCTCGCAGCGATCAATCGGGCATTGCGAGGCACGCGGCGGTTTTCCGCATCAGGACACTGTGTCAGGTGTGTCAGGCAAGAGGAGAATGCGATGCCTGACTTCACCCAGATCAAGCTCAATGTGGACGGCCCCATCGCCACGATCACGCTCTATCGCCCCGAGAAGATGAACGCCTTCACGCACCGGATGCGGGACGAGATGATTGCGGCGATCGACATTACCGATGCCGACGATGCGGTGCGCGCGGTGATCGTGACGGGGGAGGGCGAACGGGCTTTCTGTGCTGGGGCCGATCTCACGCCGCCCAGCAATGACGACGGCACGCCCAGACACGTCTTCTCCGACCCGACTACGGTGGATGACCTGTCCGATCCTATCGTGCGCGATGGCGGCGGGCAGCTGGTGCTGCGCCTGTTCAATTCCAAAAAACCGCTGATCGGCGCGTGCAACGGTGTCGCGGTCGGCGTGGGCGCGACGATGCAGCTTCCCTTCGACATGCGGCTCGCAAGCGAGAACGCCCGCTTCGGCTTCGTCTTCGCCAAGCGCGGGATCACGCCCGAAGCCTGCTCCAGCTGGTTTCTGCCGAGGCTCGTCGGGCTGCCCACTGCGCTCGAATGGTGCATGACCGGGCGCATTTTCGATGCCTCCGAAGCGCTCGATGCGGGGCTCGTGCGCTCGGTCCACCCGCAGGCCGACCTGCTGGATGCCGCGCGCGGGCTGGGATGCGAGATCGCGGAGAACAGCTCGCCGCTGTCGGTCGCCATGACCCGTGCGATGCTGTGGCGCCTTTCGGCGGAGGATCACCCGATGAAGGCGCACCGGATCGACAGCCGCGCGATCTACACGCTGTCGCGCGGGCCGGATGCGAAGGAAGGCGTGGCCAGCTTCCTCGAAAAGCGGCCGCCCGATTTCACCGGCAAGGTCAGTGAAGACATGCCCGATTTCTACCCCTGGTGGCAGGAGCCCGAATACGAATGAGCAAATCCGAATGAGCAGTGCATGGCATATCGGCGTCCTCGGCGGATCGGGGCTGTACGAAGGGATAGAGCTGGAAGACCAGCAGCGGATCGAGGTATCCTCGCCCTTCGGCGAGCCCTCCGGCCCGGTGACGACCGGCAAGATCGGCAATGTCCGCCTCACCTTCATGGCGCGGCACGGGGCGGGGCACGCCAAGTCGCCCGACAGCGTGAACTACCGCGCCAATATCGACGTGATGAAGCGCTGCGGGGTGACCGATCTGGTCGCGATCAGCGCGATCGGGTCCCTGCGCGAGGAGATGGCGCCGACGCACTTCGTGGGTGTCGACCAGTTCATCGACCGCACCAGGGGGCGAGTGGGCAGCTTCTTCGGCGAAGGGCTGGTCGCGCATGTCAGCCTCGCCGATCCGGTCTGCCCGCGGCTGGCCGCGCTGATCGCCGGGGCGGCGGAGGCGAGCGGCTCCACCGTTCATCGCGGCGGCACTTACATCGCGATGGAAGGCCCGCAGTTCTCGACCCGCGCCGAGAGCCGCATGTATCGCGCCTGGGGCGGGGACGTGATCGGGATGACCGGCATGCCCGAGGCGCGGCTCGCCCGCGAGGCCGAGCTGCCCTACGCGATGCTCGGCATGGTGACCGATTACGACAGCTGGCGCGACGAGGAGGCGGGGGTCGAGGCGTTCGACATTCTCGCGGTCCTCAAAGGCAATGCGGATCGCGCGCGGGCCATGCTGGACGAACTGGTGGCGACTTTGCCGGAAACGCGCGCACCGAGCCCGGTCGATACCGCGCTCGAACACGCGATCATCACCGCGCCCGAGATGCGCGACAAGACGCTGATGGCGAAACTGGACGCGGTGGCGGGGCGGGTGCTGGGGTAGGGTCTGTACCAGCGCCGTTCGTGGTGAGCTTGTCGAACCGCGAACGAAGCGCCTCGCGCTCGCCCTTCGACAGGCTCAGGACGAGCGGATCTGGTCGAGGCGGTCTCTAGTTGCTGAACGCGTCCGCGATGGAGCAGCCTGCCGGGCCGAGGATGACGATGAACAGCGTCGGCAGGATGAACAGGATCAGCGGCACGGTCATGATCGCGGGCAGGCGGGCGGCCTTCTCCTCGGCGCGCATCATCCGCTCGTTGCGGAATTCGGCCGAGAGCACGCGCAGCGCCGATGCCAGCGGTGTGCCGTAACGCTCGGTCTGGATCATCGTGGTGACGACGCCCTGGACCGCCTCGAGATCGACGCGGTAGGCGAGATTGTCGAACGCCTTCTTGCGTTCGTTGAGGAAGGACAGCTCGATCGCGGTGAGCAGGAACTCGTCGCCCAGCTCGGGATAGGCGCGGCCCAGTTCCTTGGCCACGCGGTTGAACGCGGCGTCGACCGTCAGTCCGGCCTCGGCGCAGATCACCAGCAGGTCGAGCGCGTCGGGCAGTCCCTTGCGGATGGCGTCGGTGCGCTTCTTGGCCTTGTTGCCGATGTAGAGCTCCGGCCCCTTGTAGCCTAGGAAAACCGCGATCGAGAGCGCGCCGAGCTTCTTGAACGAACCCATGTCGGCATACATGTTCGACACGTAGAGCACGTAAAAGGCGATAAGGCCGAGGACGACGGGTGTGATCGCGCGCGCCAGGATGACGTAGACGGCGTATTCCTTGTTGCGGATCCCCGCATGGGCCAGCTTCTGCTGCACCTGCGCCACCTGGCTAGGCTGCAGCACGTTGAAGCTGCTCAGCGCTTCCTTGACCTTGTCGGTCTTCTCGGTCCGGCGGACCAGGCTCTTGCGCTTGCGGCCGTGCTCCTTGACGATGCCCGCCTTCAGCTCGTCGCGCCGGGCGTTGAGCGCCTTCACGCGCTTGGCCATCGGATCGCGCACGGTGACGGCGGCGTAGATCGCCAGCATCACGGCCATCGCGGCGACGCCGGCAAGGATGGTGGCCACCAGAGTGACGTCGACGCCGAGCAGGGTGGGGCCCGAAGGCGCGCCGAAGAGAAGGGCAGGGGTGAAGGGCATCAGATCTCGAAGCTCACCATCTTGGCCATGATGAACACTCCGATGCTCATCCAGCCGAGCCCGCCGAGGCCGATAACGATCAGCCGCTCATCCTCGAAGAAGGCGCCGATATAGGTCGGGTTGATCCACCAGATCATCCCGAAGACGAGGAACGGCAGCGAGCCGACGATATAGGCGGAGGCCTTGGATTCAGAGCTCATCGCCTTGATCTTGAGCTTCATCTGCGATCGTTTGCGCAGCACGTCGGAGAGGTTCGACAGCGTCTCTGCCAGATTGCCGCCCGTCTCGCGCTGGATCGCCAGCGTGATGGTGAAGAAGTTGAATTCTGCGATGTTCAGCCGGTCCGCGCTGACCTGCATCGCTTCCTCCATCGATCGGCCGATCTTGATCCGTTCGATGATGCCCTTGAACTCGATCCCGACCGGGCCGGAGATCTCCTGTGCGACCACCGCCAGCGTCTCGGTCACCGGCAGGCCCGAGCGCAGGCCGCGCACCAGCAGGTCGATCGCATCGGGGAACTTGGCGGTGAACTGGTTCGTGCGCCGCTTGATGAAGTAGTTGACGACGAGGTGCGGAATCCCCGCACCGATGAAAAGTCCACCGATGGCCGAAAGCAGCGGCACGCCCGTCTGCAGATAAAGGATCAGCCCCACCGCCAGCGACAGGCCGATGCTGGCATAGAGATATTGCGAAACCGTCCAGCCCATGCCGGTGCGCTGCAGGCGGATGGCCAGCGCTTCGGAGCGCGAGCCCGATCCGGCGACCTTGTGAACCTTGGGTTTGCGAGCCGCCATCGCCTTCTTCATCTGCGACTCGACCTTCGCGTCGGCGCTTTCCGAATGGCGATAGCGCACGCCGCTGAGGCGCTTTTGCACCTGCTTGCGCGTCGACGGCCCGACAAAGGCCGCCAGGACGAGCCCGCCGGCCGCGACCAGGCCGAAGATCATTAGGAGGAGCGGGAGGAAGTCCATCAGTGCGGTCTCGCACCGACGCGGGGGTTCAGCGGGCGAATGCCCGTTGCCTTATGCGTCGGTCTTCGCTGCCCCCTTGGTCTTGGCCTTCTTCTCGCTCCCCGTCTTGGCCGTCTTGGGCTTCTTGGAAGTCGACAGAAGCGATTTGAGGTCGAGCGAGCCGAGCAGCGACTTCTTCTCGTCCGCGGACTCGGTCACCAGCTCTTCGTCCCCGGCCGCTGCGATATGCTCGACGACCTTGCGCAGCTGTGCGGTGACCTTGCTCGACTTGTTGGCTTCGACGAAAGCCTGGCCGAGCTTTGCGGCGTTGGTTGCCGCCTTGGCATCGTAGGGCAGCACGAAGTCCACGCTGCGCTCGATCGATGCCTCGAAGTCCGCCCGGCTGATCTCGGACAGTCCGGACTGCACCTTGTTGGCGACGATCAGCGGCTGCGCGTGCGGCGCGTAGGTCTTCAGCCAGCTCAGAATGCGGATCGCGTCGCGCGCAGAGGCGAGGGTGAACTCGCACACCAAGGTGACGATGTTCACGTCCGCAAGCAGCTGCGGGAAGTTGATCAGCATGTTGCGGGGCATGTCGATCACGGTGACCTCGAAGGCCTGCCGGAATTCTTCCTCCAGCTGCACGAAGGCGGCCCCGTCGGTCATCAGCGGCGTGCTGATCGGCGCTTCGGCGGACAGGACCGCGAGATTGTCGTTCGCGCGGATCATCGCGCGTTCGATGAACAACCCGTCGATCCGGCTGGGATTGTCGATCGCGTCGGTCAGGCCGCGGCCCGGCTCGAGGTCGAGCGTCAGCGCGCCGGTTCCGAAATGCACGTCGAGATCGAGCAGCGCGGTCGGCAGCTTGTGTTCGTCACTGAACAGCCATGCCAGCGAGGTCGCCACGGTCGAGGCACCGGCCCCGCCGCGCGTGCCCACCACGGCGGTGGAGACGTGGCGCTTGGCCGCCTGCGCATCGACCGCCTTGGGCGAGGAGAACACCGCCTGCGCTTCGTTGAGCGCATCGCGAAGCTGGCCCGAGGCGAGGGGCTTCAGGAGATAATCGTGAAGGCCGCTGGCGAGCAGGTCGCGGTACAGGCGCACGTCGTTGACCTGGCCGACAGCGATCACGACCGTTCCCGGCTCGCAGACCTCGGCGAGGCCGTTGATCTCGGTCAGCGGGTCGCTGCATTCCGACAGATCGACCACCAGAATATTCGGGCTGGCGGTGACCGAAAGGCTCTGGATCGCGTTGCGCAAGCCGCCCTTGGCGCATTTTTCCGGCGCCCAGCCGAGCTCGGCCACGACCGGGCGCAGCGTATCGAGCGTGTTATCGTCGCAGACATATGCGGCGAAGGGATCGCGATTGCCCCCCGGGCCTGAATTCCACGGTGCGTTCATCCTCGTGTCCTCGCGTCCTCGCTCTGTTACTCGGGCCCGCCGCCGGTGGTGCCACCGCCGCTGCCGACCTCGGGCAGATTGCCGTTGCGATAGGCTTCGATTGCGCGGTTGGAGCTGGTGACGACCGGGCGGCCATCGGATTCCTGGCCCTTGATGAGGTCTTCCGGGTCGGCGACCATCGCGGCGAGATTGCTGTTGGTTGCGCAGCCGTAGTTACGGCTGGTCGCGTTCATGTAATTGGCGTCGCCGTCGTCGGTCCAGTCGGGGCAGCCGGGTACCGTGGCGATGGAGCGTGTCACGATCACCCGCGTACGGCCCGGCTCCACAAAGCCCTCGGTAATCGGGGCGGTATCGCTCAGCGCAAGATCGTAGCGCCCCAGGATGGCGCCGACATTATCGACCGTGGCCGGGTTGGCGGTATCCGCCTCGATCGAGACGCGGTCGCCATATTTGAGGTCGAGCGCCTCGAACCAGCCGGCCAGACGCCGCTGTTCGGAAATCGGCAGGCCGCCCGGCCCGGAGACCAGATCGAGCGTGTAGTGGGTCCGCTCCACCACCGGCTGCTTGGTGGAATAGAGGCTGCGGTTCTGCTCTCCGCTGCACGCGCCGAGCGTGGTCGCGAGCGCGGTGGCGAGAAGAGCGGCGGCGATGCGTTTGGTGGTGGTCATGGCCGTGGGCCCTCTCAATTGTTGATGCTGAAGCCCGGCGCGGCCGAAGCGCTGCGTTCCTTGCGGCGCGGCTTCTCCGCCCGGCGCGAGCCCTCGTCCTGTCCCTGCGAAACCGCCGGGCCGCTCGACTGGCGATCGCTGGCGCGCGGCATCGGCCGGGTCGCTTCGCCGCCCTGGCGCACGTTCTCCTTGAAGCCGAGCTGGCTCAGCGCGTCGGGGCTGTTGTAGCCGTCGGTCGGCAGGCGGATGTCGTTCCCGTCGACCGGCTTCACCAGATAGGGCGTGATGATGATGACCAGCTCGGTCTCGCCCTTGCGGAAGCTGGTCGAGCGGAACAGGTTGCCCAGGATCGGCACGTCGCCGAGGCCCGGCGCCTTGTCGATCGTGTTCTGCGCGCTGTTGGTCATCAGGCCTGCGATCATGAAGCTCTGGCCCGAGCCGAGTTCGACCGTGGTCGACGCACGGCGCGTGATGAGCGCGGGGATCTGGACCCCGTCGAGCGTGACCGCGCCCTGGGTCGACAACTCGGAGACCTCCGGCGCGACGCGGATCGAGATGCGGCCATTGGCCAGCACGGTCGGCGTGTAGGTAAGCTTCACGCCGTAGTTGCGGTATTCGACCGAGGTCGCGCCGAGGCCTTGGCTGATCGGGATCGGAAACTCGCCACCGGCGAGGAAGTCCGCCGTCTCGCCCGACAGCGCGGTGAGGTTGGGCTGCGAGAGCGTGGTGACGAGGCCGTTGGTTTCGGCGAGGTCGAGCGCGCTCAGGATATTGAGGCCGAACAGGTTGCCGAAAGCGCCGATGGTGGTGCCATTGCCCGTGGTCTGCACCGCAGGTCCGGGAATTTCGGTGCCGTCGGGCAGCACGCGGACGGCTTCGCTGACGCCATTGCCGACCGAAAGCGGCCCATTCGTGAAATAGGCGTTGTTAGCCGCCTGGCGGCCCGAGCCGACGCCGAACTGGAATCCGCTCGACCCGTCGATGGTGGTCAGGCTGTTGCCGAGTGCGCGCACCAGAGAGCGGCTGACTTCGGCAAAGCGGACCTGCAGGTTGACCTGCAGCGGCGTCGCCGTGGTGAGCCGGGCGATGACGTTGGTTTCGTCGCCGAGGAAGGCCTGCACCAGCCGTTCGGCCTCGGCGGCGTCTTCCGGATCGGCGACCGTGCCGGTCAGCAGCACGGTGTTGCTGCCCATGGTCGCGACCGAGATCTTGGCCTGCGGCATGGCGAGGGCGAGCATCTGGTCGAGGCTGCCGATATTCGATCCGACCCGCACATTGGCCGCCCAGATCACGTCGCCCGCCGAGTTGCTGGCATAGACCGTGGTTTCCCCGCCGGACTTGCCGAACAGGTAGAGCTGGCGCTGCGACTTGACCTGGATATCCGCGATGGCATCATTGGCGATGAACACGTCGCTCATCGAACCGGGCACGTTGATCAGTTCGCCCTTGCCGATCGACAGGACGATTTCCTGCGTCGGGCGGACAACCGATTGGGCGTCGGCCGTGGTCGGCATTGCTGCCAGCGGTGCGCCGAGCAGGGCGGCACCGAGCAGCATCGGGCGAAACCGGCGCCGGAAAGGCGCGCCTTTCGCGGGCGTTGCTTTGCTCTGCTTGGGGTTCATCCTGCTAGCCTTTTCCATCTTCAGTCACGCCCGATCGGCGTCGTTGTCGCGGTATCGGTGCGCACGCCACCGGCCTTCCCGGCCGCGACGCTGGTGCTTTGCTGGCCGCGCATCACGCGGACCGTGGGGCCCGACTGCGCGCCTTGGATGGTCACGCTGCCATCGGGGCCGAGCACGACTCCGGCGGGAAGCTGCGCGGGCGCAGAGCTGGTGCTCTGCTGCGGCTGCTGCCGGGGTGCCGACTGCGGTTGCACGGTGCGGGTCGCGAAGCGCGAGACGTCCGCCCCCGTGACGTAGGACGCCACGGTGTCGCTCGGCATGGCCCGTGCACGGGCGAGCAGGCGGGCCTCTTCCTCGGGCGTCGCGTCGTCGGGAATTTCGATGTCGCCTGAGGCGAGCGCGCGTTCCAGATCGCTGGCGCTATCGGCGATCGAGCGCAGCGACAGGCTCAGCGTGCCGACCGTCTGCGCCACCGCGATCTTCTCGGCGATCTTGGGCGTCACTTCCAGCGTCACCGTGCTGAAGGTCCGCACGGCGGTCTGCCCGTCGACCGTCGCCTGCGAGGTCGACTGGTCGGTGGCGAGCACGCGCAGGTTGCGCAAAATCGTTTCGGTGGCTTTCAGGCCACCTGCCTCGTGGGTCATCATCAGGTCGATCCGGTCGCCCGGAAAGACGAACCCGGCGACGGCGGTGTTGGCGTTGACGGGCACGGTGACGGCGCGCATGCCGGGCCCGAGCGCTGCGGCGAGGAAGCCGCGGTCGCCCGGCGCGACGAGGCCGCCCTGGGTCACCGGCTCGCCGGCGGTGATGGGGTAGCGAACGACCGTGCCCAGCAGCTGGGTCACGTCGGATTCCCCGTCGATGAAATAGGCGTCGCGGACGAGTTCGGTCGGCCAGGCCTGAAACCCGATGGCGTCCTGCGTGATGATCGTGCCGACCGGCAGGCTGCGCTGCGCCACGAGCACGCGCGGCCCGGCGGGCTCTGCCTCGGCAATGGCCGCGGCGGCTTGCGGAGCGGAAGATCCGGCAAACATGCTGCGGGCGATAAAGGCCGTCCCTGCCGCGATGACCAACGCAGCCAGCAACAGAACCAGCTTCTTCCTATCCATGACTTAAAAAGTCCCCCAGAAATCGCTCGCGGGCCGTCCTTCGGCCAGCATGGTTGGCGTTAGTATGGTGTGATTGGTTAAAATGGAGTTCACTTCGCCGGACGGCTTCGTATCGGCGCCAAGGAAATCAGGCCGATAGACCGATCGCGTGCCCGGCGGCCGGGAAGTAGTGTGCCGCCAGCACCCACAGCCCGGCGGCGGAGATCGCCACGCCATAGGGAATGGCGAGCCGCCCCTCGCGTCGCTTCATGACGTGCCATGCGCCGAAGGCCAGCGTCAGCGCGCCGCCCAGCAGCGCCATCAGGACGATCAGCTGCGCGAATTGCAGCGGCTCGATCCACAGGGCGAGCGCGGTGAGCAGCTTCACGTCGCCGCCGCCCATCGCCCGCAGCGCGAACAGCACGGCAAGGATTGCGAAAGCCACCAGCGCAATGCCGAATTGCAGGGCGACGCCGGGCCACAGCTCCAGCCCGCTTGCCCACCAGAAAAGCGGTGCGCCAAGGGCGACCGCGCCGGTCAGCCAGTTGTCGATCCGGCGTGCCTTCAGGTCGGTGATCGCCGCCGTCACCAGCGCGATTGCCAGCCCGACCAGCAGTGCATATTGCAGGTAGTCGCTCATGAAGACGCCCGTCTCCCAATGTCCGGAAGCCGTGCTACGCGCTCGCGCTTACCAAAAAGTAACCACGAGCTTCAGATTGCGAGTTTGAACGAGATGCCTTCCGCGACCACCCCCACGTTCGATCGCCGTGCGATCCCTTCCGCCGCCACGGAAGGCCACTGGCAGGCCGGGGACGGGACGAATATCCGGCGGATCGACTGGCAGCCGCAGGGCGAGCCCGGAAGTGCGCGCGGCTCCATCCTGTTTATGCCGGGGCGCGGCGATCACTACGAGAAATATCTCGAAACGCTGGACGAGTGGGCCCGCGAAGGCTGGCGCGTGACCGCGAGCGACTGGCGCGGGCAGGGCACCTCGGGGCGGCTGGGGCGGGACGCGCATACCGGCCATATCGAGGATTTCGGCATCTGGACCGCCGATCTCGCAGTGCTGTGGAGCCAGTGGAAGGCCGAAACGCCGGGCCCGCATATCCTCATCGGGCATTCGATGGGCGGACATCTGGTGTTGCGCGCGCTGGTCGAGAAGCGGGTCGATCCCGATGCTGCGGTCCTGTCCGCGCCCATGCTTGGCCTTGTCGGCACACCCGGGCCGCTGTGGCTGCTCGGGCCGCTGTCGAAAACGCTCGCGGCGCTCGGCGATCCGAAACGGCCTGCTTGGAAGGCGAGCGAGAAGCCCGGCGCCTTGCCAGAGGATCGCGGCGCGCTGCTGACCCACGATCCGGACCGTTACGAGGATGAGCTGTGGTGGCGCGGCGAACGGCCCGAGGTCGCGATGGGACCGGCGAGCTGGGGCTGGGTCGCCGCCGCGATTGCATCGATGCGGGTGATCGAGGCGAAGGGCGCGCTCGAAGCGGTCGATACGCCGGTCCTCCTGTTCGGGACCACCAACGACAAGCTCGTTGCCTGGAAGGCGATCGAGCGGGCGGCCTCGCGCCTGCCGCATGGCGAGCTGCTGCAATTCGGGAACGAGGCGCATCACGAAATCTTCCGCGAGGTGGACCGCGTGCGCGGGCGCGCAATGGACGGGATCGCGGACTTTCTGGATCGTAAAGCGCCGCGCAAAACCTAGATCGTTCCCATGGCTGATTACGACCTCGCGATCATCGGCGCCGGGATGGCGGGCGCGAGCCTTGCCGCCGAAGTCGGCCCGCATGCCCGCGTGCTGTTGCTCGAGGCGGAGGAGTTCCCCGGCTATCATACCACCGGGCGCTCGGCGGCGTTCTGGGAGGAGTGCTATGGCGGGCCCGAAATTGTCCCGCTCAGCCGTGCCTCGGAAAGCTACCTGCGCGATGGCGGTTTCCTGAGCCCGCGCGGTGCGCTCTATATCGGGCGCAACGGGGATGCGGCGAAGATGGACGCCTTCGAGGCGCGCTTCGCGAATACGGGCGCGCGGTTCGAGCGGTTGGCACCCGGTGCCGTCCATGCGCGGGTGCCGTCGCTGCGCGAGGAATGGCGCGAGGCGATCTGGCAGCCGCACTGCGCCGATATCGACGTCGCGGGGCTTCACCAGCATTACCTCAAAGTTGCGAAGGCGGCGGGCGTGCAGCTTGTCACCCATGCCCGGATCGAGGCGATCGAGCGCGAGGGTGCCGGCTGGCTGCTGCGCTCCGGCGATGGCCGCGAATGGCGCGCCTCGGCAATCGCCAATGCCGCCGGAGCCTGGGCGGATGGCGTGGCGCAGCTGGCCGGGGCGCGTGAGCTCGGCATCCAGCCGCTCCAGCGCACGATGCTGCAACTTGCGGTCGAGCCCGCACTGCCGCGCGGGGGGCCGTTGACGCTCGACATTGCGGGGTGGTTCTACTTCAAGCCCGAAGTGGGCGGCAGCCTGTGGTTCAGCCCGCATGACGAAACGCCCGTTCCCCCCACCGATGCGGCGCCCGAGGAGATCGCGGTGGCCGAGGCGCTGGATCGCTTCGAGACCGTCTTCGATGCCCGGATCGGGCGGGTGGAAAGGACGTGGGCGGGGCTGCGGAGCTTCGCGCCCGATCGCAAGCCCGTCTATGGTTGGGATCGGGAGACCGAGGGCTTCTTCTGGTTCGCCGGGCAGGGCGGTTTCGGCATCCAGACCGCGCCCGCTGCCGCGCGGCTGGGCGCGCAGCTGTTCCTCGACCATCCGCGCGACGCGATGACCGAAGCGCTCGATGCGGAGACCTTCTCGCCCGCCCGCTTCGGGTAGAGAATCGCCGCCCTATGGGTTAGGTTCGGGGCTCCACGGATCGCTGGCGGGAGAAGCGCGATGGGCTACGCATTCGAAATCTACAAGGACAGGGCCGGGGAATTCCGGGTTCGTTTCAAGTACAACTCGGAGATCATGTTCTCGACCGAGGGCTATTCGAGCAAGGCGAGCGCGCAGAACGCGATCGATTCGATCAAGACCAACGGACCGGGTGCCCCGACTGTCGACAACTGCTAGCGCCTGCTAGCTAGCGGCGGAGGCTGTCCGCCGCGTCGCTGGCGAGCTGGTCGGCCCGTTCGTTCTCGGGATGGCCCGCGTGGCCCTTGACCCAGTGCCAGGTAATGCGGTGCTCGGCCTCCAGCTGCGCCAGCTTGCGCCACAAGTCCTCGTTCTTGACCGGCTTCTTGCTCGCGGTTTTCCAGCCGCGCCGCTGCCAGCCGGGCAGCCACTTGGTGATCCCGTCGATCAGGTACTTGCTGTCGGTATAGAGGTCGACCGTGCAGCGACGCTTGAGCGCGGAGAGACCCTCGATCGCCGCAGTCATCTCCATCCGGTTGTTGGTGGTGTCGGGTTCGGCACCCGAAAGCTCCCTTTCGGTCGTGCCCTTCCGCAGCAAGACGCCCCAGCCGCCGGGGCCGGGATTGCCCTTGCAGGCCCCGTCGGTGAAAATCTGCACGTCACTCATTATGCGCCCAATTCAAGTCCGGAACGCCGCTTCGCCGTGCGTCCGGTAGAATGCAAGCCTGCGGGCGAATTGCATCGGATCCTTGCGGCGCACCAGCCCATCGGCGGGCGTCGCGAACCAGTCTTCCACCCGCGTCGCGACGAACCGCAGGCATGCCCCCTGGGCCAGCAGCGGCAGGGCTGCCCGTTCGGCGTCGGACAAGGGCCGGCGGCCTTCGTAACCTCCGATCAGCGCCGCGCCGATCCCGGGCCGGAAGGCATTGTCGCTCGCGGCGAAGCTCCACGCGGCGTGGGTGACGGCAAGGTCGAAGGCGAGCATCCCGGTGCAGGCGAAGTAGAAGTCGATCAGCCCGGTCACCGCGCCGTCGACCAGCAGCACATTGTCGGGGAAAAGATCGGCATGGATCGTGCCGGTCGGCAGATCGTCGGGCCAGCGCTCGACCAGTTCCGCGCCGCAATCGGGCAGGATCGCCGCAAGCTGCGGGTCGATTTCGCCGAACCTGTCCGCATGGTCGCGCAGCATGGCCACGCATGTCGTCAGCGGAAGCGAGGAGGCGCGGGTTTGCGCAAAGTCCTGCGTCGCCTCGTGCAGGCCGGCAAGCGCCCCGCCGACCGAACGCGCTTCGCCCGGCGAAGGCTCGTCGATCGAGATGCCGGGCAGGAACTCGATCAGCGCGGCGGGCTTGCCGCGGACCTCGATCATTCGCGCATCCTCGCGGGTGTGGATCGTGCGCGGCACGGGCTGGCCCCTGGCCGAGAGGTGATCGAGCAGCGACAGGAAGAAGGGCAGGTCCGCCGTCTCGGTCCGCGCCTCGAACACGGTCAGGATGAAGCGCCGCGTGGCGCCTTCGTGCTCGGTCTCGATCAGCCAATTGCTGTTGGAGACGCCTTCCGCGATGCCCTTCGCCGAACGCAGGGCACCTACATCGTAGGCGGCCAGGACTTGCCCGATATCGGCAGAGGTGAGGTGGGTGTAGACCGCCACGCCCGGTCCTTTTCGTGCGCGATCAGTCGGCCAGCTGGCGAGGCAGCTTGAAGGTCATCTTCTCTTCGGTGACCAGGATCGGCCGTTCCTCGACCTCGCGCCATTCGCCCAGCTTGTCGACAACCTCGCGCACGAGCATTTCCGGGGCCGAGGCTCCGGCGGTCAGGCCGACCGTGCCTACACCGTCGAGCCACTCGGGTTCGATCTCGCTCGCGCGCTGGATCAGCCTGGCTGGCGTGCCGCAGCGCTCCGCTACCTCGACCAGCCGCAGCGAATTGGAGGAATTGGGCGCGCCGATCACCAGCACCAGATCGCTACCCGGCGCAAGCTGCTTGACCGCCGCCTGCCGGTTGGAGGTCGCGTAGCAGATATCTTCCGCCTTGGGTCCGACGATCTGCGGAAAGCGCGCCTGCAGAGCCTCGATCACATGCGCAGTATCGTCCACCGAAAGCGTCGTCTGGGTGAGGAAGGACAGTTCGTCGTCCTTGCCGAAGGGGAGCGCGGCGACATCCTCGACCGTCTCGACCAGCGTGATCTTGCCGGCGGGCACCTGTCCCATCGTGCCGATCACCTCGGGGTGGCCTTCGTGGCCGATGAAGATGATATGCCGGTCCTTCTCCAGCTGGCGCTCCGCTTGGCGGTGGACTTTGCTCACCAGCGGGCAGGTCGCATCGACATAGAGCAGCTTGCGCCGCTCCGCCTCGGCGGGGACCGATTTGGGCACGCCATGGGCGCTGAACACGACCGGGGCATCGTCCGGCACCTCGTCCAGCTCCTCGACGAAAATCGCGCCCTTGGCCCGCAGATTGTCCACGACAAAGCGGTTATGCACGATCTCGTGCCGGACATAGACCGGCGCGCCATATTTCTCGAGCGCGCGCTCCACGATCTCGATCGCGCGGTCGACCCCGGCGCAAAAGCCCCGCGGGGCCGCGATCAGGATGGTCAGGCCGGGGCGTAGCGACGTGGCATCGCGTGCATCTTCGGCAGAGGGCGTCTTGACGGGAAAGGCGGCGTTCATGCGGCCCTATCTAGCCAATATGCTCGCGCGCCGCTAGGTGGCCGGAGCGAGTTTGACGACAAGACCGATCAGGGAAACGATCCAAGATGCATCCTGCCGCCCGCTTTCTCCTGCCTGCCGTTGCCGTGCTGGCTCTCGCCGGTTGTTCCAAGGAAGGCGACCTCGTTGTGGACCAGGGCGTGGGCGTGACGGCGTTTCGCAGCCTGTGCCCCGCGGTCGGCATCCCCGACTACACCGGCGATATCACCACCTTCCGCGCGCCGAACAGCCGTCTGGCGAGCGATCTGGATATCGAGGCGAGCATCACCAATCTGCGCACGACCTGCGACGAGCAGGGCGAGCGGATCTACGCCAACGCCACCTTCGATGTTTACGCCAGCCGCACCGATACGCAGGGCAGCCGCACGGTCGAACTGCCCTACTTCTCGGTCGTGCTGCGCGGCGGAAGCTCGGTCGTCACCAAGCGCGTGGGCACCGTGCGGGTGACCTTTGCCGACGGGCAGGACCGCGCCGTCGGCCGGGGCCAGGCCGGGGCCTTCATCAACCGCGCCGATGCAACGCTGCCCCAGGACGTGCGCGACCGGATCACCCGGGAACGCAAGCCCGGGGATGTCGACGCGGCGCTCGACCCGCTGGCGGACCCGGAGGTGCGCGCGGCGGTTCAGGCGGCGACGTTCGAGCTGCTGGTCGGCTTTCAGCTGACCGACGACCAGCTGGCCTACAACGCGACGCGCTGACCCGCTTCCCCGCCGCGGCGTATTGAGCTAACCGCGCCGCCATGTCCGAAACCGATACTATCTACGCCGCCTATGCAGAGCGGATCGACGCCGTGCTTTCCGCGCTCGAGATGGAAGGCGCGCTGCCACCCGATGTCAGCCGCGCCAATGTCGCGGTCGAACCGCCGCGCGATCCCTCGCATGGCGATATCGCGACCAATGCGGCGATGGTCCTCGCCAAGCCGGCGAAGACCAATCCGCGCGCGCTGGCCGAGCAGATCGTCGAGCATCTGAACCGCGAGCCCGACATCGAAAGCGCCGAGATCGCGGGGCCGGGCTTCATCAACCTGCGGATCGCGGACCGTGCATGGGTGGACGAGGTGCGCGCGATTGCCTCGCTCGGCGAGGGCTATGGCCGCTCGGCAATGGGGCGGGATAGCCGCGTCAACGTGGAATATGTCTCCGCCAATCCGACCGGCCCGATGCACATGGGCCATTGCCGGGGCGCGGTGGTCGGCGATGCGCTCGCCAGCCTGCTCGAAGCGACCGGGCACAAGGTCACGCGCGAATATTACGTCAATGACGCGGGCGGCCAGGTCGACGTGCTCGCCCGCTCGGCGCATGTCCGCTACCGCGAGGCGCTGGGCGAGGATGTCGGCGAAATCCCCGAGGGGCTCTATCCCGGCGACTACCTCGTCCCCGTGGGCAAGGCGCTGGCCGAGGAATTCGGTAGCCAATACGCCGATGCGCCCGAGGCAGACTGGCTTCCGCTGTTCCGCCCGCGCGCGGTCGCGGCGATGATGGACCTGATCCGCGCCGATCTCGCCAAGCTGGGTATCGCGCACGATGTTTTTGCATCGGAGGCCGAGTTGCAGGCTGCGGGCAAGCCCGCCGAAGCCGAGAAATGGCTGCGCGAACAGGGCCTTGTCTATGATGGGGAACTGGAAAAGCCCAAGGGGAAAACCCCGGAAGACTGGGAGCCGGTCGAGTTGCCGCTGTTCCGCTCGACGCAGTTCGGCGACGATCAGGATCGCCCGATCCGCAAGTCCGACGGCAGCTGGACCTATTTCGGTGCCGATCTCGCCTACCACATGCAGAAGGCCGAGAATGCCGATGCGCTGATCGACATCTGGGGCGCGGACCATGCGGGCACGGTCAAGCGGATCAAGGCGGCGGTCGCGGCGCTGTCCCAGGGGCAGGGCAAGCCGATCCCGTTCGACGTCAAGCTGGTCCAGATGGTCCAGCTGATGCGTGACGGCGAGCCGGTGAAGATGTCCAAACGCTCGGGCAACTTCGTGACGCTGGCCGATGTGGTCGACGAAGTCGGCAAGGATGTCGTGCGGTTCACCATGCTGACCCGCAAGCCCGAAGCGCAGATGGATTTCGACTTCGCGCGCGTTGTCGAGGCATCGAAGGACAACCCCGTGTTCTACGTCCAGTACGCGCATGCCCGCATCCGCTCGACGCTGCGCAAGGGCGCACAGGAGGGGCTGGCACCCTCCGACGAGGCGCTCGACGGCCTGACCGCGGAGGATATCGCGCTGGTCAAGCTGGCGGCGCAGTATCCGCGGGTGGTCGAATCGGCCGCGCAGGCGCGCGAACCGCACCGGATCGCGTTCTATCTCTACGATCTTGCCGCCGCGTTCCACGCCTTCTGGAATGCCGGCAACGATGATCCTTCAAAAAGGGTCATCCTGACACAGGACCGCAAGCTTAGCGGTGCAAGGCTTTATTTGGTCGCGCAAATAGGTCAGGTTATCCGCAATGGACTGGGTCTCCTCGGGGTGGAGGCCGTGGAGGAGATGTGACGATGGTCGATCGGGATGATGACCGCGAGGGCGAGGGGACTTCTCCGATCGAAACATCGGAGGAGGATCAGGGGGGCGAGGATCAAGCGACCGATCAGACCGAAGCCGATGCGACGGAAGAGGCCGACAGCACGCCCGCGATGACGCTCGACAGCGAGTCGGACGAAGGCGGCACCGTCGAATCCGCGGAAGAATCCGCTGAAGAGGAAACCGACGCGCTCGACGAGAGCGAGGAAGAGCCGGTCTTCGACGACGACGACCTCGGCCTGGTGAGCGACGATGACGCGTTGCCGTGGCTCGAATCCTCGGACTACGAAGATATCGAAACCGTCGATGCCTGGCGCATCACCGGCTTTGTCGTACTCGGGCTTGTCGTGTTGGCGCTGCTGATCGGCGGGATCTGGTATTTCAGCAACAAGGACGGCGATGGCGTGCCCGTGGCCGACGGCAGCACGATCGAGGCGCCCGACACGCCCTACAAGGAACGGCCCGATGATCCGGGCGGCAAGACCTTCGAGGGGACGGGTGACATGGCCCCGGCCGTGGGCGAGGGCGAAACCCGCGAGGGACGGTTGGCGGAAGGTTCCGCCACGCCGGAGCCGGTCGCGTCCGAACCCGCCGAAGAGGAAGCCGCTGCGCCGACGCAGGACACGCCGAGCACGCCCGCGGCGAGCGACAACCACATCGCGGTTCAGGTGGGTGCCTATTTCGACGAGGCAGCCGCCGAGCAGGGGTGGCGCCAGCTCCAGGGCCGGACCGACGCGCTGTCCGGAGTCGAATACCGGATCGTGAAGGGGCAGGCCGATATCGGCACCGTGTACCGCCTGCAGGCGCTGCCGGGCGACATGGCCGCCGCGCGCCGCCTGTCTTCGGCACTGGAAGCGGACGGGATTGCGGCGCAGATCAAGCGCTGAGCGATGTAGCCGGGCGGGCAGGGCTCGCCCGGTTCTCCGCAGGAGCGTTGCCCGCCAGAGTATCCACCATGGCGCACCCCGCGCAGCTTGCGGCGGGCGCGCTTTCTTGCCAGCGTCCGTAACGTCATGACCCCAGCAATCTTCGGCTGTTCCGGCCTCGAACTGACCGCCGACGAGCGGGCATTCTTCCGCGAAGCCGACCCTGCGGGTTACATCCTGTTCAAGCGCAATTGCGACACGCCGGACCAGCTGCGCCGCCTGACCGATTCCCTGCGCGAGATTCACGGTCGCGATCGCCTGCTGGTCTCGATCGACCAGGAAGGCGGCCGGGTCGCCCGGCTCGGCCCGCCCGCGTGGCGCAAGTGGCCCGCGCCGGCGCGCTTTGCCGAACTGTACGAACAGGCGCCGGCCTCCGGCATCGAGGCAATGCGCCTCAACAGCGAGGCGATGGCAGCCGAGCTGGCGGCGGCGGGCATTTCGGTCGATTTCCACGCCCCCTGCGATGTGGCCCGGCCCGAGACCGACGACGTGATCGGCGACCGCGCGCTGGGCGCAGAGCCGATGCAGGTCGCCGCGCTGGGCCGCGCCATTCTGGACGGGATGGCGGCGGGCGGCGTGGTCGGCTGCCTCAAGCACATGCCCGGCCATGGCCGCGCCACGGCGGACAGCCACAAGCACCTTCCCGTGGTCGATGCACCCGATGCCGAACTCGCGGTCGACATCGCCCCGTTCGAGCGGCTGGCACCGCGTGCGCAGATCGGGATGACCGCGCATATCGTCTTCACCGACTGGGACGCGGAGCGGCCCGCAACGCAGTCATCGTGGGTGGTCGAGAATATCATCCGCAACCGGATCGGGTTCGACGGTCTGCTGCTGACCGACGATATCGACATGCAGGCGCTGGACGGGTCTATCCCCGAACGCGCGGCACGCGCGCTGGAGGCCGGGTGCGACCTCGTGCTCAATTGCTGGGCGAAGATGGACGATCAGGTCGGCATCGTCGAAGCCTGCGGCACGATCCGCGAGGATAGCGCGGAACGGCTGGAGCGCGCGCTGACGAGCGTTTCCGAGCCTGCCGAACCCGCCGATATCGGTGCGCTGTGCGCGATGCGCGACGCGCTCTTCACCGCTGCAGGGCTGGCACCGTGACCGGGTATCCCGAAGGCGGAACCGTGCTCGATTTCGAGGAGAGCGACGGGGCCGAATGGCGCGGCGTCGCCGCGAGCGGTGCGGGCGAGGATGACGCACTTTATCTTGCGCTCGACGGGTGGGAAGGCCCGCTCGCCCTGCTGCTGGAACTCGCGCGCAAGCAGAAGGTGGATCTGCGCGAAATCTCGATCCTCGCGCTGGTCGACCAGTATCTCGAATTTCTCGACGGCGCCGAACAGCTCAAGCTGGAGGTCGCCGCCGACTATCTCGTGATGGCCGCGTGGCTCGCCTACCTCAAGTCGGCGCTGCTCCTGCCCAAGGACGAGCAGGAAGACCCCAGCCCGGAGGAACTGGCGCTGCGGCTGCATCTGCGGCTGCAACGGCTTGGCGCGATGCGCGAGGCAGCGGGCCGCCTGATGGGGCGCGACAGGGTGGGGCGCGATGTCTTCCCGCGCGGCAATCCGGAGGGCCTGCGCACCGATCGCACGATCTCCTGGCAGGCCGATTGGTACGATCTCGTGCGCGCCTACGGGCAGGTGAAGGCGCGCAATGCGCCCACGCTCCACACCGTGCGCGATCGGCAGGTGATGACGCTCGAAAGCGCGCTCGACCGGGTATCGAACATGCTCGGCCTGACGCTCGACTGGATGGTGCTGGAGGATTTCCTGCCCGCCGGTGCCGACAAGCGCCTGCGCAAGTCCGCCATGGCGAGCAGCTTCGTCGCGGCGCTGGAACTGGCACGCACGGGTCGCGCCGAACTGGCGCAGGACGATATCTTCGGCCCGCTCCGCCTGCGCCGATGCAGGACGCGGGAAACGGCATGAGCGAGACCGGCAACGCAAGCGACCCGGCAGCCCTCGACCGTGCGGTTGAGGCCACTTTGTTCGCCTCCGAGGAGCCGCTGACGCTCGATCAGCTCGCCAGCCATCTGGGCGATGCGGACAAGGGCGAACTACGCGCATCGCTGGCGCGGCTCGCCGAATTCTACGCTCCGCGCGGCATCCACCTGGTCGAACGCGGCAAGCGCTGGCATTTCCAGACCGCGCCCGATTGCGCGCACCTGCTGCGCAAGGAGCGCGAATCGCTGCGCAAGCTGAGCCGTGCGGCCACTGAGGTTCTCGCCATCGTCGCCTATCACGAGCCCGTCAGCCGGGCCGAGATCGAATCGATCCGGGGGGTGCAGACCTCGGGCGGCACGCTCGACGTGCTGATGGAGGCGGGCTGGGTGAAGCCCGCAGGCCGCCGCGAGGTGCCAGGGCGCCCGGTGATCTACGCAACAACGCCTGAATTTTTGCGTCACTTCGGCCTGAAATCGCGCCGCGACCTGCCGGGGATCGACGAATTGCGCGCCACCGGCATGCTCGATCCGGTGGAAGAGGCCTTCGCTGCCGAGATGGCCGAAGAGTCCGCCGAAGAAACCACCGAGGAAAGCTGACCGGCGCTTGCCCGCCATGCGGTCGCGTCTGGAAGTCGGGCCCCGCAATCCCTATAGGCATGGGGAACGTCACGCAGAGGCACTTATGTTCGGACAAATCGGTATCTGGCAGATTCTCATCGTCGCACTCGTCGTGCTCGTGCTCTTCGGGCGTGGGCGTATCTCGGAGATGATGGGCGACTTCGGCAAGGGCGTTAGCAGCTTCAAGAAGGGCCTCAATGACGATGACGGGAAGGAGGCGGACAAGCCCGCCGCCCGCATCGAAGGGCCCGCCCACGAGGCCAAGCCCGCCGACGAGACCGTGAGCGAGAGCAAGACGGCCGAGACCGGCGACCGCCCATCCTGATCCGGCAAGGCGCCTGACCCCATGTTCGATATCGGCGCCGCCGAACTGCTCGTGATCGCGGTGGTCGCGATCCTCGTGATCGGGCCCAAGGACATGCCGCTGGCGCTGCGCACCGCAGGCCGCTGGATCGGCCAGATACGCCGCGTTTCGGGCCATTTCCGCGCCGGGATCGATGCGATGGTCCGCGAGGCGGAAATGGAGGAGATGGAGAAAAAGTGGCAGGAGCGTAACGCGCAGATCATGCGCGCGCACCCGGGCGACGAGATGACGCCGCTGCCACCCGCTCCGCCCGAAGAACAGGCCGCCGGGACGGGCGATCACGATCCCGACGCCGACGATCCGCCGCCCGGGGCCTCGACGCCCCACGCGGCCTCGGCGGAATCGCGGATGACGGGCGATGCCGGCGAGACGGAGAGCACCGCCGAACCGCAACTCCCCCTCGACAAGGATAGCGGCAACCCGCCGTCGAAGGGCGAAGGGGCCTGAGCATGGGCGTGCTGCGCGATATCGACGAGACGCAGGCTCCGCTGATGGACCACCTGATCGAGCTGCGCGGACGGCTGCTGCGCTCGGTCTTCGTACTGGCGGTGGCGTTCGGCGTCTGCTTCTACTTCGCCGACCAGATCCTCGCCTTTCTCGCCCAACCGCTGCTCGACGCCTTCGGCGATGGCCAGGCCCGGCTGATCTATACCAAGCTGCCCGAGGTGTTCTTCGTCGAACTCAAGGTGGCGCTGTTCGCGGCTTTCTGCGTCAGCTTTCCCTTCATCGCCAACCAGCTTTGGGCCTTTGTCGCGCCGGGGCTCTATGCGCGTGAGAAAAAGGCCTTCCTGCCGTTTCTGCTTGCGACGCCGGTGCTGTTCGTCGCCGGGGCCAGCCTTGCCTATTTCGTGGTGATGCCCACGGCCTTCCGCTGGTTCCTGGGCTTCGGGGGCGATGCGGGCGGCATTCCGATCGAGGCGTTGCCGAGCGCGGGGGACTACCTCAGCCTGGTGATGCAGTTCATCCTCGCTTTCGGCATCTGCTTCCTGCTGCCGGTGCTGCTTCTCCTGCTGGAACGTGCGGGGCTGGTGACGCGTGCTTCGCTGGTCAAGGTCCGCCGCTACGTGATCGTCGGCGTCGTCGGTCTCGCCGCGGTGGTCACACCGCCCGATCCCGGATCGCAGCTGATCCTCGCCGTGCCGCTCTACTTCCTGTTCGAGGGATCGCTGCTGGTGATGCTGATTCTCCAGCGCCGCGACCGCGCGGAGAAGGGCGAGGAGAGCGAGGCGTCCGAAACGGTCTGAGCAACTCGGCCCACTGATGGGTGCCGTTGGCGTTGGGCTTACCCCAAGGCCCATTGTGCTCGATGCTCGGCGCCCCGAAGGCAGAGACCGAAGGCCGCGCGTTGCGACAGGTCGTCCAAGCTCCCGGAACGCCTTCGGCGCACAAAAGAAAAGGGCCCCCGAAGCGGGAGCCCTTTCCGTTAATTCGTAGTGGCCAGCAGCTTACGGGCTGACGGCGGTGGTGTCTTCGCCGTCGGCGGCGATGACGATGCCGGCGATGATCGCGGCAAGCGCGAGAATGCCGAGGACGACGCCGACGCCGATCACTTCGCTTTCGCCTTCGACCGGAGCCGAGGCACGGTCCATGCTGACTTCGGCAACCGCGGGGGCTGCGGCGAGCGACAGAGCGGCAGCAGCAGCGGCCATGGTGCGAATCTTCATAATGTTACGTCTCCTTGGCGAAATGGCGCTTGGATATTTGGAATGGTTCGGCGGTTTAATGATTGCATCGAACTGCTTTTGCAACCCGAAACTCGAAAAAATCCCCATACAACAGTCGGCTTGTTGCCTATCGGCAACGCCCCGCAAAATCCCCCGTGTCAGGGGGTGGCGGACAGGTCGATACCGACATTCCTGCCCGTCGCAACACCAATCGTGGCGACGAGGACCGCTTGCCTGCGGGCTCGATACCACAAATCCGAGCTGCCGGTTAGGCACACGATGTGAAGATTTGATTACTGAATACCGATCCCGTCGGGCGAAGGGCATGGCAGGCGCGGTCAGTCGCCGCGACGGTAGACGCGCTTGCCGCCGACCCATGTTTCGAGAACCCGCGTCTCGCGGATCGCTTCGGGGCTGGCCCGCGCAATATCGCGGTCGATCACGAGGAAATCGGCGCGTTCCCCTTCGACGAGGCGGCCGAAGCGGCCCTCGGCGAAGCCGGCAAAGGCCGCGTCGCTGGTGAACCCGCGCCAGGCGTCCATGCGCGACAGGCGCTCTTCCGCCATCCAGCCGCCCGGCGGCATGCCATTGCTGTCGGTCCGGCTCATCGCGACTGCCATCCCTACGAAGGGGTTGGCCGATTCGACCGGCGCATCCGAGCCCAGCGCAAGCCTTGCGCCCGCCTCGTCGAGGCTGTCCCAGGCATAGGAGCCCGGAAGACGGGCCGCCCCCAGGCGCGCTTCGGCCATCAGCCGGTCGGAGGTCTGGTGGACGGGCTGGACCGAGGCGATGATGCCGTGCTCGCCGAAACGCGCGATATCCTCGGGCGAAACGATCTGCGCGTGTTCGATCCGCCAGCGGCGGTCGCCCTTGTAGCTTTCCGACAATTCCTCGATCGCGGAGAGCGCTTCGGCGTTGGCCGCATCGCCGATCGCGTGGACCGCGACCTGATAGTTTTCCAGCGCTGCCCGGCTCATCATGTTGCGCAATTGTGCGTCGGTCAGCAGCGGGAGGCCGGTGTTCCCGGCATCGTCGGCGTAAGGCGTCTTCAGCCATGCCCCGCGCGAGCCGAGCGCCCCGTCGAGATAGAGCTTCACGCCGTTCAGCCGCAGCCGGTCCTCGTACAGCCACGGGGTCGGCCCGGTCCCGCCGATGATCTCCATCGCGTCGATCCCGGCGGCATAGGCCATGATCCGGATGCGCAACTGGCCGGTGTCGCCCGCGCGGCGATAGGTCTGCCAGTCGGCGAGGGTGGTGCCCATGTCGGCGGCGGCGGTAATGCCTTGCGCAAGCAGGATTCTCTGGGCCTCGAAAAGCGCCGCGTCGCGGTCCACCGCACGCGGTTCCGGCACGGCCCGCTGGACCAGCTCGGCCGCCGCATCGACGAATACGCCCGCGGGTGCGCCGCTTGTGTCGCGTTCGATCCGCCCGCCTTTGGGGTCTTCGGTTTCGGCGGTAACGCCCGCCGTCTGAATCGCGAGCGTGTTCGCCCAGCTTGCATGGCCGTCGACCCGTTCGAGCAGCACGGGCCGGTCGCTCACCACCCGGTCCAGCTCGGCGGCGGTGGGAAAGCGCCCCAGGCCCCATTTTTCCTGATTCCACCCGCGCCCGAGAATCCACGGGCGCCCCGGATTCTCGCGCGCAAACTCGTCGATCGCCGCCAGCGCCTCCTCCAACGAGGTGGTCTGCGAGAGATCGAGCGTCAGCGCGCCGAAGCCGATCCCCATCACATGCAGGTGCGCATCGATCATGCCGGGCACGATGATCTGCCCGTCCATGTCCGAAAGATAGGTCGGACGTTCGGGGCGCTTGTCGCCCTTGTCGAGCACTTCGATGATCGTGCCGTCGTCCTCCACCCACAGGCCGGTGAAGCGGTCGAGATCGCCGTCCTCGTCGATCCGGATGCCCTGGACGTTGTCGATCAGCACGTCCGCCAGGGCGGGCGTGGCGACGGATGCACAGCACAGCAGCGCGCACGCGGCGGCGATCAGGCGGGGAAACTTCATCGGGCGGGCGTCTTCTCTTCTCGAAAGTGTGGGCGGACGGCCTAGGGGCAAGCCGGGCGCGTGCCAATGGTCCACTGCGTGCAACTTTTCGTCGTGCAAGCCACATTTGATTGCGGCCCGTCGCAAGCGGGGATAGGCCCCCGCGCATGACAAGCCAGGTTCCCGATCCGCTCGACCAGTTGACCATCGACGATGTCCGCGCCGCGCAGGCGCGGATCGCCGGCGCGGTGGTCCGTACCCCGATGCTGAAATCGCAGACCCTCTCCGACATTGCCGGAGCGGAGATCTGGCTCAAGTTCGAGAACCTGCAGTTCACCGCCGCGTACAAGGAGCGTGGCGCGCTCAACGCCCTGCTGCTGCTGAGCGAGGAGCGGCGCGCACGCGGGGTGATCGCCGCATCGGCGGGCAACCACAGCCAGGGCCTTTCCTATCATGGCACGCGGCTGGGCGTGCCGGTCACCATTGTCATGCCCAAGACGACTCCGGCGGTGAAGGTGATGCAGACCGAGAGCGTGGGCGGTAACGTTGTCCTCGAAGGGCAGACCTTCGACGAGGCCTACGCGCACGCGCGCGCGCTGGAGAAGGAGCGGGGGCTGACCTTCGTTCACCCGTTCGACGATCCCGACGTCGCGGCAGGGGCGGGCACGGTCGCGCTCGAAATGCTGGAGGAGCAGCCCGACCTCGATTGCCTTGTCGTGCCGATCGGCGGGGGCGGGTTGATGAGCGGCATGGCGACCGTTGCGCGCGCCCTCAATCCGCAGATGCGGATCGTCGGGGTGGAGGCGGCGCTCTACCCTTCCATGCACCATGCGCTCGCGGGGCTGGAGATGCCCGAAGGCGGCGATACGCTGGCCGAAGGGATCGCGGTGAAGGAACCGGGCCGGTTCACCCGCGCGATCATCAAGGAGCGGGTCGACGAAATCCTGCTGGTGGAGGAGCCGGACCTCGAATCGGCGGTCGCGCTGCTGCTGCAGATCGAGAAGACCGTGGTGGAAGGCGCGGGGGCCGCGGGCCTCGCGGCGGTGCTCGCCAACAAGGACAAGTTTGCCGGAAAGAAGATCGGCCTGCCGCTATGCGGCGGCAACATCGACTCTCGCCTGCTGGCGACCGTGCTGCTCCGCAATCTCGCCCGCGAAGGGCGGCTCGCGCGGCTCAGGATCGCGCTGAAGGATCAGCCCGGTTCGCTGCACAAGGTCGTCAGCCTGTTCGAGCGGCACAACGTCAACATCATCGAGGTCTACCACCAGCGCGTCTTCACGAAGCTGCCGGCCAAGGGCCTGATCACCGATATCGAGTGCGAGGCGCGCAACAAGAGCCAGGTCGACGCCCTGATCGCGGACATGCGCGGCGCCGGCTACGATGTTCACATGGTCGAACTGGCCTGACCCGCCTTGGGGCAGGGCTGCGGTCAGCAGCACAGATGTGCAAAATAAGCCCGTGTTAACCCTACTTCGTGGTTAAGACCCTTTTGAGAAGACGACGGGTCGGGCATACCCTCCTCAGCCGCTGACCAGACGATTCTCTAGCTTTCGACAGGAGCGCAGACCCTAGCCGTGACTGCCCCCGTTCGTTTCCCGCGCTTCTTCGTGACGAGCCCCGCGCCGTGCCCCTATCTTGCGGGCAAGACGGAGAGAAAGGTGTTCACGGAGCTGAAGGGCCCGCATGCGGACCAGTTGAACGAGGCCTTGGGCCGGATCGGGTTCCGGCGCAGCCAGACGGTCGCTTACCGGCCCAGCTGCGTCGATTGCCAGGCATGCGTTTCGGTGCGTGTGGTGGCGGACGAATTCGCCCCGTCCAAGGCGCAGAAACGTATCCTGAAACGCAACAGCGATCTGATCGTGACCGAGTGCCGCCCCTGGGCGACGAGCGAACAGTTCGACCTGCTGCGCGACTACCTCGCCAAGCGGCATCCCGAGGGCGGGATGACCCGCATGGACGAGGTCGATTACGCCGACATGGTGGAACACACGCCCGTCTCAAGTTATGTGCTTGAATACAGGGAACCAACCAGCGATGGTTCGGTTGGACGTTTGGTCGGGGCATGCCTTACCGACCGGCAGGGTGACGGGCTGTCGATGATCTACAGCTTCTACGACCCGGAGAACGAGGTACGGTCGGGTCTTGGCAACTACATCATTCTCGATCACATCCGGCGCGCTGCGGAGGAAGGCCTTCCGTATGTCTACCTCGGCTACTGGGTCGAAGGATCGGCGCGGATGCAGTACAAGATCCGCTATCGCCCGCTCGAACGCCTCGGACCGCGCGGATGGCGCCGACTCTCCGCAGAAGAGCAGGATCGGCTCATCCGCGATGCCGTGCGGGGAGAAACTGCTTGCGGCGGCGCCGGCTCCGGCGACAAGGCGCTCGCCGTCGGGCGCTAGGATCGCTCGCAAGGCCTGCCTGTCCGCGGTCGCGGTCGTCCTCGCCAGCCAGTCGGTCATCGCGCAGGCGCAGGATCGCAATGCCAATCCCGAACTCGAGGCGCTGATCCCGGACGAGGCGCTCGACGATCCCGAAGCCTGGGCCGCCGACGGGGTGCCGCCCGAGGAGCCGACCCCGATCGACGGGCCCGATCCCTTTGCCGGAGAAGCCATCGAGCTGGGGCCGGAAAGCCCGCTCGCCGAATTGCCGGGGCTGACGATCGAGTGGCCCGACCCGCTCGAACTCGAGGATGTCGATCAGATCGAGGATGATGGCTCCGCCGTGTTCGCCGAGGCCAACCCGCTGGAAGCGGGACCGCTGCTGATCGACCCGCTTGTGGTCCAGATGACCGAGCAGCTTGCGCTCGCCTTTCCGTCGGAGCCGGAGGCCTTTCCGCAGCGCGAGGAATTCGTCGAACAATTCGAGATGCTGTCCTCGATCGAGGCCTATGGCGACACGGAAAGCAATGTCGGCCAGCTGGGCGCACGGGCGCGCGAGGACCAGGAGATTCTCAACCAGCTGCTGCGCGCTTACGGCTATTATGGCGGCGAGATCATCCGCGAGGTCGGACCGAACCTGATCGACGGTTCGGACGAGCGCCCGCAGGTCCGCTTCAACATTCTGCCCGGCGAACGCTTCCGCTTCGGCACGATCGACCTCGGCGAACTCGACCAGGCACCCGATTCGCAGGTGCTGAGAGGCGCTTTCGACCTCTACCCCGGCGATTTCGTCGACAGTTACGCCATAGTCCGCGAACGCGCCGATCTCGACATTGCGCTCGGCAATAACGGTTTCCCCTTCGCCGAGATCGACGGGCCGGAACTGCTGATCGATCACGCCCGGACGGAGGGCGACCTGAGCATGCCGGTTCGTCCGAACGGCCAGTATGTGTTCGGCACGGTCACTTCGGACAAGCCCGGCTTCCTTTCCGGCAAGCATCTGGCCGACATCGCGCGGTTCGAGCCGGGCGATCTCTACCAGCGCGAACTCGAGCTGGACCTGCGCCGCGCGATCATTGCGACCGGGCTCGTCTCCTCGGTCACGATCACGCCGGTCGAGGCCGAAGCCCCCGTCAACGGCGAGCCGGGTGTGGTCAACATGAATGTCGGGCTGACCGAGGCCGAGTTGCGGACCATCGCGGGCGCGATCGGCTACGGCACCGAGGAAGGCTTCCGCGTGGCGGCGAGCTGGGAGCACCGCAACCTGTTCCCGCCCGAGGGCGCGCTGAAGGTGCGCGGCGTGATCGGCACGCAGGAACAGCTGGCAGGCGTGACCTTCCGCAAGAGCAATTTCGGCGGGCGCGACCGTGTTCTCACGCTCGATGCCTATGCCGGATCCCTGGACAACGCGGCCTTCGCCGCCAACACGGCCGCCTTCATCGGCACCTACGAACGGCTTTCGACGCTGCTGTTCCAGAAGCCGTTCAGCTGGAGCGTGGGCCTGGAGCTGGTCGCCTCGGACGAGCGGCTGGCGTTCGACATCGACAATAGCGACGTGACCGATCCGGAGCCGCCGCCGCGTCAGACCTATCTGGTCGCTGCGCTGCCGGGCTTCGCGCAGATCGATACCAGCGACGACCTGCTCAACCCGACCGAGGGCTTCCGCGTTTCCATGCGCGTGTCTCCCGAGGTTTCGCGCACGCAGGGGATGGAGAGCTTCTACATCCGCAATCAGGCGGACGCGTCCTATTATCGCGAGATCGGCGAGGGCGGGCCGGTTCTCGCCGGCCGCATACGGCTTGGCTCGATCACGGGCGCTCCGCTCGACAATATCGCGCCCTCTCGGCGCTTCTTCGCCGGCGGCGGCGGATCGGTACGCGGATATGGCTATCGCGAGATCGGGCCGCGCAACGATGAAAACGATCCGATCGGCGGGCGCTCGCTGGTCGAAGTCTCGGCGGAGGCGCGCATCCCGACCCCGCTGTTCGACGGCGCGGTACAGGTGGTGCCCTTCGTGGACGCGGGTTCGGTCGGGACCGAACAATATCCCGACTTCGAGGATATCCGCGTCGGGGCGGGTGTGGGCCTCCGCTATATTACCGGGTTCGGGCCGCTGCGGCTCGACGTTGCCTTCCCGCTCAACCCGCGTCCGAACGACAGTTTCGTCGCCGTGTACGTCTCTCTCGGCCAGGCGTTCTGATGGCGGACGAGACCCCGATCGAAGAGACCGAGCGGCCACCGCGCCGCAAGAGCGTGTCCGGGCGTGTCACCAGATGGGCGCTCGGCATTCTCGCGGTTCTGGCGTTGCTGGTGGCGGGCTTTCTGGTCGGTCTCAATTCGCCGATCGGCAAGCGCTGGATCGTCGAGCAGGTCGCGAACATCGAGCCGGAGACGGGCCTGCGCATCGCGATCGGGCGGATCGAAGGGAATATTTACGACGAGCTGGTGATCCACGATCTCGCGCTTTCGGACCCGCAGGGCGTGTTCCTCACAATCCCTCGCACCGAGCTCGACTGGCACCCGTTCGCCTGGTTGACCAGCGGCCTCGATATCGAATCGCTCAGGGCCGAGCGGGGCGAGCTGCGCCGCTTGCCCGAACTCAACCCCGGCGATCCCGATGCGCCGGTGCTGCCCGGCTTCGACATCGCGATCGACAAGCTCGAACTGGTCGACTGGACGCTGGCGCCCGGCCTGGCGGGTGACGAGCGCCGCCGCGTGAACCTCGTCGGCAGTGCGGATATCCGCGAGGGCAAGGCGATGGTGAAAGCCAACGGGCGGTTCGGCGAAGGCGACCGGCTGGTGGTCGACCTGACCGCGGAGCCCGATGGCGATATCTTCGACGCCGACGTGCGCATCGATGCGCCGGACGGCGGGGTCATCACCAGCCTTGCCAGCCTCGATGGCGACTATGTTGTCCGGATCGACGGCGACGGGACATGGAGCGAATGGGCGGGCGACCTGCTGGTCAACCGCAATGGCGAGGCCTTGGCGCGCTTTCGCCTCAGCGCGGAAGAAGGCACCTACGGGATCGTGGGGCGCGCCAACACCTCGCCTTTCCTGACCGGAATCCCGCAACGCGCGCTCGGTGCGGACACCCGAATCGAAGCATCGGGCACCTTTGCCGACCGGGTGATCGACGGGCGGCTCGAACTGCTCGGCCAAGGGGTGAGCCTCGTGGCCGAGGGCGCGGCCGACCTCGCCGACAACCGCGCCGAGGGCGTCGAATTCGTCACCGCCCTTCGCGATCCCGAACTCTTTGGCGAGAACCTGCGCTTCGAGGGCGCCGAGGCGAGCGGCACGATCGACGGGTCTTTCCGCGATCTCTCGATCCCCTTCCGCCTCGTCGCGGATCGGTTTTCCGCCGGCACGACGACCGTCACCGGCATCGCGCAGCAAGGCACTGCAACCTATGACGGCAGCCGGTGGGTCATTCCGATCGATGCCGATATTGCGCGGATCGAGACCGGTAACGAACTGGCCGACCCGCGCCTGATAGACGGCACTGCCGAAGGGCAGCTGGTCTTTACCGGGCGCGAACTGCTGTCCGAAGCGCTCCGGATCAATTTTCCCGATGCCAGCGCGCAGCTCTCGCTACGTGGCGACCTGGCGCAGAACCGCTGGGAACTCAGCGGGCCTGCTGCGGTCAACGGTCTGATGTTCGAGCAGGTCGGGCGGGTCAATGCGGGCGGCAACATCGATTTCGTCTATGACGGGGCCTGGCGCCTCGCCGCCGATGTGCGGGGCCAGATCCCGCGCGTCACCAACGATACGCTGGCCAATCTCGCCGGGCCTCAGATCGATTTTTCGGGCGGAGTTTCGCTCGCCCAGAACGCACCGATCGACTTCCGGCAGGTCCGGCTGGATTCGCGCAAGCTGAACCTCGTGATCGACGGGCAGGTCGCACCGGGCACCACCAGGGTCGCCGGGCGTGGGCGACAGGCCGATTTCGGCCCCTTCACGGTCGAGGCCGCCCTGACCGATGCCGGACCCGAGGCCGTGCTGGTCTTTGCCAGCCCGCTGCCCGCAGCGGGCCTGCGCGATGTGCGCGTGGCGCTCAGCCCGATCGACGAGGGTTTCCGGATAGAGACCGAAGGCGATTCGCTGCTCGGCCGGTTCGATGGCACGCTCGGCCTGTTCTCGCCCGCCGGGGGGCCGACACGTATCGCCGTGGAGACCCTGACCGTCTCCGACACCGAGCTGACCGGGGATATCACCCTCGGCGATGGCGCGGCGAGCGGCGAACTGGCGCTCTCGGGCGGAGGGCTGGACGGAACGATCGCGCTCGCCCCGAGAAATGGCGGTCAGGCCTTCGACATCAATGTGGCGGCGCGCGATGCAAGCTTTGCCGGCGCGACCGGGTTGCAGATCGCGATCGCCGATATCGACGCAAGCGGCCTGATTGCGGGCGGGAACACCACCATCCGGGGCGAGGCCGACGCGCAGGGCATCCGCTATGGCTCGCTGTTTATCGGACGAATGACCGCCGATGCCGAGCTTGTGAACGGCCGCGGCGAGGTAAATGCCGCCATCGCCGGGCGCAGGGGCCGGGGCTTCGCACTCCAGCTGGCCGCCGACATCGCGCCCGAGCGCATCGCCATCGCAGCGCGCGGCAACCTTGCCGGACGCGAACTCTCGATGCCGCGTCGGGCGGTGCTCACGAGCATCAACGGCGGGTGGAGCCTTCAGCGCTCGCAGATCAGCTATGGTGACGGCTACCTGATAGCCGAGGGGCAACTGGGCGGAGACACGACCCGGGTCGATCTCGACGTGCGCGAAATTCCGCTTTCACTGGGCGACATTGTGCTCGGGGATGCAGGGCTCGGCGGAACGCTCTCCGGGAGCATTTCCTATGTCAACGCGCCGGGTGCCACTCCGACCGGCGAAGCTCGCGTGCGGGTCGACCGCTTCACGCGCTCGGGCGTGATCCTCGCGTCGCGCCCGGTCGACCTTTCGCTGGTCGCACGGCTCGACGCCGACAGCCTGCAGGCCCGCGCGATCCTGGCCGACAACGGGACGCAGGGCGGACGCGTGCAAGCGCTCGTCTCCAACCTGCCGAGCAATGGCAGCCTGATCGAGCGGCTGCAGGCCGGAGACCTGTTCGCGCAGCTTCGCTATCGTGGACCGGCGCAGTCGCTCTGGCGGCTCGCGGCGATCGACCTGTTCGACTTGTCCGGCCCGGTGGCCATCGCTGCCGACGTGCGCGGTTCGCTCTTCGATCCGCATGTGCGTGGCTCGCTTTCGAGCGACGATCTGCGGGTTCAGAGCGCCCTGTCGGGCACCGATGTCCGCAACGCGAGCCTGCGCGGCGACTTCGCCGGATCGCGCCTCAGGATCAACAGCTTCCGCGGCACCGCCCCCAATGGCGGTGCGGTCAATGGGAGCGGGGTGGTCGATCTCGCCAATCTCGGCGCGGGGCGCGGGCCGGAGATCGATCTGCGCGTCGCAGCGCGCAATGCGCAACTGGTCGACGCGCGGGGCCTCAACGCTACGGTCACCGGGCCGCTACGGATCGTCTCCAACGGTTCGGGCGGCACGATCGCCGGGCGGCTGCTGGTAGAGCGGGCAAGCTGGCGGCTGGGCGTCGGCGCCGAGACGACCGAGATTCCCAATATCCCGACCGAAGAGGTCAATCTGCCGCGCGATCGCTATCAGCCGGTCGCGCCGGGTGCCCCGTGGCGGTTCATGATCGATGCCCGCGCGCCGAGCCGGGTCGATGTCGACGGGCTCGGGCTGGACAGCGAATGGCGTGCCGATGTGCGGGTCCGCGGGACGACCGACGACATGCGGATCGGGGGCGATGCGAACCTCATCCGCGGCGACTACACCTTCGCCGGTGCCCGCTTCGAGGTAACCCGCGGGCGGATCGAATTCGACCAGACCGTGCCCATCGATCCGCGCCTCGACATCGAGGCGGAGACCGACAGCAACGGAATCGAGGTGACCGTCAACATCACCGGCAATGCCATGCAGCCGGAGATCAACTTCAGCTCCGTCCCGGCGCTGCCCGACGAGGAAATCCTGGCACGGCTGCTGTTCGGGGGCTCGATCACCAGCCTGTCCGCCACGGATGCACTGCAACTGGGCGCGGCGGTCGCCTCGCTGCGCGGGGGCGGCGGGCTCGACCCGATCAACCAGTTGCGCAGTGCGATCGGGCTCGACCGGCTGCGTATCGTCTCTGCCGATCCCCTTCTTCAGCGGGGGACCGCGATTGCGCTGGGCAAGAATATCGGCCGCCGCTTCTACGTCGAGCTGATTACCGACGGGCAGGGCTACAGCGCGACCGATGCCGAGTTCCGCATCACCAGCTGGCTTTCGCTGCTGGCGACGGTGTCGACCATCGGGCGCAACAGCGTCTCGATCGAGGCAAGCCGCGATTATTGAGGCAGCACGGCAACGCCAGCGTTGCGCAGGGGCAACATTCTTCCTCTCGCGGATGGGGGATCGCGCCATATTGGTGGACGTGGCGCGGGACAGGCACCATTTGCCACGGCTATAATTTGAATGACGGTTTTTGGCGGGACCATGGCTTCGACGACTGACCAGTTGCTGATCTGCGACCTGACCCAGAGTTACTCTCCGCGCGGCGGCGGCGGGATCAGCACGTATCTGAAGGAAAAGCGCCGCTACGTTCAGGAGGAGACCGGCCACAGGCTGCTCCAGATCGTGCCCGGCCCGGAGACCAAGGTGGTCGAGGACGGGCGCCTGATCTGGTGCGAGATCGCGGCAGGCGGGATCGAGAACAGCCCGAACTACCGCTTCATCACCAAGACCGGCCCGGTGCGCGAGGTGCTGGAGCGCTATCAGCCCGACATCATCGAATCGCTGTGTCCCTGGGTTCTGCCGTGGACCGCGATCAACCATCGCCGTCGCAACCCCGCCACGGCGCTGGTCGCGGGCTACCGCACCGATTTTCCCGAAGCGCAGGTCTATCGTGTGGCGAGCAAGCTGTTCGGGCACCAGTTGGGGCGCTTCTGGCGCTGGCAGAGCTGCTGCTACGGCGAGATCACCTATCGCGAATTCGACCGGGTTTACGTGCTGGGTGAGGATTCCATCCCGACCCTCAAGCGGATGAAGGTGCATGAACCGGACAGGCTCAAGCTTGGCGTGCATGCGGAGATCTTTCATCCCGGCAAGGCGGATGCCGGGTTCCGGGCCGAAATGGGCCTCGGCCACACCAAGGGGCCGCTGCTGATCTACGCGGGGCGGATCGACTACGAAAAGGGCGCCGACCAGCTGATCGAAATGTTCCGCAAGCTGCCGCGCGAGCTCGATGCGGCGCTCGTGATGCTGGGCGATGGCAAGCTGACCGAAGAGCTGAAGGTGGCAGCCGAGGGTCTCGATGTTGCCTTCCCCGGTTTCATGACCGACCGGGCGGGCATGGCGCGCGCGCTTGCCTCATCCGATATTTACGTCTCCGCCATGCCGAGCGAGACCTTCGGCATCTCGATCATCGAGGCGCAGGCCTGCGGGCTGCCGGTAATCGGCGTCGACAGCGGCGCGATGCCGAGCCGCGTTTCGCCCGAGAACGGCGTGCTGGTGCCGGTCGGCGATACGCAGGCGATGGCGCAGGCGGTGCTCGACATCTGGCCGGACAAGGCACCCGCGATGGGCCGCGAGGCGCGCGCGCTGGTGGAGCGCGAATATAGCTGGGACGCGACCTTCCACCACCTGTTCAACACGATCTACCCCAAGGCACTCGACGCCGCCGAGGCGCGCGTGCGGCGCGGGCCGATGGGCTTTCGGCCGGTCCACAAGTTCCTCAACGGCACGGCGGGCGCTACCTGACACGGCAGGTGACAAGACCTCTTGACTGACAAGAGTTCTTGTCTGTAAAGACCTCTTGTCAGGCGGCGGTGCCGTCTGGCCGGAGGAAGGGCCTTTGAAGAACCGCTTGAAACATCACCGAGAGGCGGCGGGCTGGAGCCAGGGGGAACTGGCCCGGCGGCTCGGTGTCTCGCGGCAGACGATCAACGCGGTCGAAACCGACAAGTACGATCCCTCCCTCCCGCTGGCATTGCGCATGGCGAAGCTCTTCGCCGTCGCCGTGCCGGACCTGTTTATCGACGACTGGGACCCGACCGAATGACGAGCCTGGAAGAACAGCACGCGCCCGAGCGGACCAACTGGCGCTCGCTGGCGTTCAAGACCGGAACCGGGGCGGTGGTCGGAGCACTCGGTGCTGCGGGGATGATGCAACTGATCGACAGCGGGGCGCTCGGAACGCTCGACCGCTCGCGAGAGATCGCTGCGCTGCTGGGCCTGCTCTACCTGATCACGGCCGGGATTGTCGCCTTCGGCCTCGTGTCGCCCCGCGCGGGGTCGCGCCTGCTGAATGTGGAGGATGCAGAGGAGATCCGCGAGATGCGCCCGATGCTCGCGTGGAGTGCGGTGGGCACCAGCGCGCTGGCCGGGGTGCTTTTCCTAGCGGCCCTGGCCGCGCCCGCCGGGCCGGTCCCCGCGATGATCGCGCTGGTGGCGATCATCTTTCTGTTTCTTCTCGCCTGGTACACCACCCATCGGCAGAGCGCCTACGCGGACGAGCTGATGCTTGCGGTCTCGCGCGAGGCGACGAGCGCCGCCTTCTACATTTCGGTGATGGTTGGCGGGGGATGGGCGTTGCTCGCTCATCTGGGCTTTCTCGCCGGCCCCCAACCGCTCGACTGGCTGACGATGTTCGCCGGCTTCATGCTGCTGGGAGCCTTCGCCATCACCGTGCGCCGCGGCCTGATCCGCCGCACCTGAGGCGCGTCCGGCAGGAAAAAGGGCCGCCGGATTGCTCCGGCGACCCCTTTCGTGATCGGATGATCGCGTTTTACGCGGAGTAGTACATGTCGAACTCGACGGCGGCGGGCGTCGTTTCGAGGCGTACGACCTCTTCCCACTTGAGCTCGCAATAGGCGTCGATCTGGTCCTTGGTGAACACGTCGCCCTTCAGCAGGAACTCGTGGTCCTCCTCCAGCGCGATCAGCGCTTCGCGTAGCGAGCCGCACACGGTCGGCACGTCGGCCAGCTCGGCAGGCGGCAGGTCGTAGAGGTTCTTGTCCATCGCCTCGCCCGGATGGATTTTGTTGGTGATCCCGTCGAGGCCCGCCATCAGCAGCGCCGAATAGGCGAGGTAGGGGTTGGCCATCGCATCGGGGAAGCGGAACTCCACGCGCTTGGCCTTCTCGCCCGCACCATAGGGGATGCGGCAGGAGGCGGAGCGGTTGCGCGCCGAATAGGCGAGCAGCACCGGCGCCTCGAAGCCCGGCACCAGCCGCTTGTAGCTGTTGGTGGTCGGGTTGGTGAAGGCATTTAGCGCGCGTGCGTGCTTGATGACGCCGCCGATGTAGTAGAGGCAGTTGTCGGACAGGCCCGCATAGCCGGTGCCCGCGAAGGTCGGCTTGCCGTCGGCCCAGATCGACATGTGGGTGTGCATGCCCGATCCGTTATCTTCCTTGATCGGCTTGGGCATGAAGGTCGCCGTCTTGCCGTAGGCATGCGCGACCTGATGCACGACATACTTGTAGATCTGCATCTGGTCGGCCGTCTGGGTCAGCGTCGAGAAGGTCAGGCCCAGTTCGTGCTGCGCGGCCGCGACTTCATGGTGATGCTTGTCGCAGTTGAGGCCCATCTCGATCATGGTCGAGACCATCTCGCTGCGGATGTCGACCGCGCTGTCGACCGGCGCGACGGGGAAGTAGCCGCCCTTGGCACGCGGACGGTGGGCCATGTTGCCCGCTTCGTATTCCTTGCCCGAATTGGTCGGCAGTTCGACATCGTCGATCGCGAAGCCCGATCCGGCATAGCCGTCCTCGAAGCGGACATCGTCGAACATGAAGAACTCGGCTTCGGGGCCGACGAACACCGTATCGCCGATGCCGGTCGACTTGAGGTAGTTCTCGGCGCGCTTGGCGGTCGAGCGCGGGTCGCGCGCGTACCATTCGCCGGTCGCCGGCTCCACGATGTCGCAGAAGACGATCATCGTCGGGGTGGCGGCGAACGGATCGATATAGGTCCGCGACAGGTCGGGCCGCAGGATCATGTCGCTTTCGTTGATGACCTTCCATCCGGCGATCGACGAACCGTCGAACATCAGGCCGTCTTCCAGTTCATCCTCGCCGAGGATCCCTGCAACCATCGTCAGGTGCTGCCACTTCCCCTTGGGATCGGTGAAACGCAGATCGACCCACTCGATGTCCTGTTCCTTGATCTGTTTCAGAATCTCGCTGGCAGTTGACATGATGCTCCTTTCGGATGGTTATTGGGCGTGTTGGATGCCGGGGGAATTTCGTGCCGGGGGAAACTTACAGCGCGTCGTCGTCCTTCTCGCCGGTGCGGATGCGCATGGCGGAATCGATGGTGGAGACGAAGATCTTGCCGTCGCCGATGCGGCCGGTCTGTGCGACCCCCGCGATGGCTTCCACCACGCGTTCGGCGAGCGCATCGGGCACCACGACCTCGAGCTTCACCTTGGGCAGGAAGTCGACCACGTATTCGGCCCCGCGATAGAGCTCGGTATGGCCTTTCTGGCGCCCGAAGCCCTTCGCTTCAATGACGGTGATGCCCGATACGCCGACCTCGTGCAGCGCCTCCTTCACCTCGTCGAGCTTGAAGGGTTTGATGATCGCTTCGATCTTCTTCACGGGCGGGATCGATCCTTTCTGGACGCTCGCCAAGCCGAGTCGGCGAATTGTCACATGAGCCTATTGCAATGTTGCACTGCGATAAAGGGGCAAGTTCGTTACTCCAAACCGGCCCGGCACGCGCCGATTATGACGAGTGCAGCTGCAGCGAAGCAGTTTCAGGAAAGCCGGCCATCAGGTTGAGATTCTGGATCGCCGCCCCGCTTGCCCCCTTGCCGAGATTGTCGAGCCGAGCGACGAGCCGGGCGTTCCAGCCGCCCTCGTTGCCGAAGACGTACAGCTCCATGCCATCCCACGGCGCGGCGTCCCGATGGAGCAACAGCTCGGCCGGGGCAGGGCCGGATTGCACCAGAACGACCGGCGATTGAGCGTAGAATTTCTCCAGCTCCGCGCGCAGTGCATCGGCATCGGGAGCGGGTTCCATCGCCCCGAGATGGAGTGGAACCTCCACCAGCATGCCGCGCAACGCGGGAACGACCGAAGGGGCAAACAGAACCGGGTGCTTCAGCCCGGCGTGCGCCTTCATTTCCGGCAGGTGCTTGTGTGCAAGGTTCAGCGCGTAGGTGCGAAAGGCGATGTCGGGTTCGGCCTCGAACCGCTCGATCAGCGCCTTGCCGCCACCCGAATAGCCGCTGACCGCGTTGATCGTGTAGGGCCAGTCGGCGGGCAGCAGGCCTGCGCGCACGAGCGGAGCCACCAGGGCGAGGAAGCCGGTCGGGTAGCAGCCCGGATTGCTCACCCGGTCGGCAGAGGCGATTGCCTCGCGCCCGACGATTTCGGGAAAGCCGTAGGTCCAGCCATCCGCAACGCGGTGCGCGGAGGATGCATCGACGATCCGCGTTCCGCTTGCCGGATCGACCAGCGACACCGCTTCGCGCGCAGCATCGTCGGGCAGGCACAGCACTGCGAAGGGCGTATCGTTGAGCGCTTCGCGCCGCGCGGCCTGGTCCTTGCGGCGTGCCTCGTCCAGCACCAACGGCTCGAACTCGGGGTGCGCCGTCAGCCTTGCGACGATCTCGAGGCCGGTGGTGCCCGCCGCCCCGTCGACGAAGACTTGCGTCGCCATCAGGCGAATGCGGACCTTCTGACATAGCCCGAGGGGCCTTCGGGCCCGATGCAGCCCCACACCCATGTCGTGGTGACGTCGAGCGCCTCGAAGGGTGAACCGGCAGGCAAGGTCGCGATCACGTCGCTTTCGTCCTTGGTCGAGCGGACAAGCGGCGCGGGCTCGCTTCCGATATGCATGACCGAAGGCTGCGCGTAATTCGCGACCAGGAAGCGCGGGGCGAGCGCGATATGCGCCAGATCGCGGCGCAGCGGCAGCGTGCCCTTTTCCGGCCATTCGACCGGCCCGGTCAGGGCGAGGGGCTCCGTTTCGACGGAAGGAGATGCGGGTTCGGTCACTCGGGAAGGTCGATTGTCATCCGGATGGTTTGCGCGCTTAGCCCGTGCCCGCCCGCCAAACAACCTCAACACCGTTTCAACTCGTCTGTCACCGCCGCTTATGCCCCGAAACGCTCGCGCAGCATGTGCCAGCTGGCGCGCAGGCCATAGGCTTCGCCACCCTTGGGCCGCCCGGGCTTGGGCGTCGGACGCCAGGCATAGGTATCGAAGTGGGCCCAATCGATGTCTTCGCCCACGAACTTGTCGAGGAACAGCCCCGCCACGCTCGCGCCCGCGAAGCCGTTCTTGTGCGCGTTGACGCAGTCGGCGAGCGAGGATTCGAGCCATTCGTTGTAGATCCCGGGCAGGGGCAGGCGCCACGGCTCGTCGTCATGCGCCTTGCCCGCCGCGATCAGCGCCTCGGCGGTTTCGTCGCGCCGGGTCATCAGTGCGGGGTAGTCGGGGCCCAGGGCGACCCGCGCCGCGCCGGTCAGCGTGGCGAAGTCGATCAGCAGATCGGGGTTCTCCTCGCTCGCCCGGTCGAGCGCATCGGCGAGGATCAGCCGACCCTCTGCGTCGGTATTGGTGATCTCGACCGTCAGCCCCTTTCGGCTCTTGACGATATCGCCGGGGCGCAGGGCATTGCCCGAAATCGCGTTCTCGACCGCGGGGACGAGCAGATGCAGCCGCACCGGCAGGTTGTGCTGCATCACCAGCTTGGCGAGCGCGATGGCATGGGCCGATCCGCCCATGTCCTTCTTCATCAGCGCCATCCCGGTGCTCGACTTGATGTCGAGCCCGCCCGAATCGAAGGTCACGCCCTTGCCGACGATCGCCAGAACGGGGGCGTCCTTCTTGCCCCAGCTCAGATGCATGATCCGCGGTGCATGGTGGCGCGCGGCGGCGCGGCCGACTGCATGGACCAGCGGATAGTGCTGTTCCAGCCGATCCCCCCGCGTGACCTCCAGCTTGGCGTCGTGCGCCTTGGCCAGAGCCTCGATCTCGTCCTCCAGCGCAGCGGGCCCCATGTCCTCGGGCGGGGTGTCGACCAGCCGTCGCACCAGATTGACCGCCTGCGCTTCGGCGATGGCGGGCTCGATCGCCTTGGCGTCCTTGGTCAGAAGGATGCGCGGGCCCTTGGGCTCGGGATCGCTGAGATAGGCGAGGTTCTTGTATTGTGCGGTCTGCCAGCCGTGGAGTGCGGGCCCCGGTTCGCGCCCTTCGACGCGATAGGTGCCTGCGGGCAGAACTTCCGCCAGCCGCGCGAGGCACCAGCTGGAAAGTGAGTCCGGGTCGGCCACGCCGCCCACCGCGAACCATTGTGCCCCATTGCCCGGCGTCGCGGGCACGATCGCGGTTTCGTAACCCTTGCCCGCGAACCCCTGCGCGTCGAGCATCGCGCGCTGGATGTCGCTCAGTTGTTTCGTCCAGTCGGCGAAACCCGCTTCGTTGACGAGGTGGAGGGTAGTGGCGTCCTGGCCCTTATCGGGCTGTATCAAAGCAGTCTCGGTCATTATATCGTGCATGGCGAGGTTGGCGCTTCGGCTCAACCGGATTCGCGCGATTGTAAGGGATTTGGACAAGATGGCCGGAGGTTTCGCGAAACTTCTGATCGCAACATGTATCGGGCTTGCCGCCTGCACCTCGCCCGAGGAGCTGGAGCAGGAGGCAGGTGTCGACGAGGAAGAGACCGGCGAGACTTCTGCCGAGGCGGCGGTTCCGGACACGGATGGCGCGGCGCGCGAAATCTCCGAAGAGACCGATCTCTATGCCTTTTCCTTCTCCTATCCCGAGACGCTCGGCGCTATCCCCGCCCTCAAGGACCGGCTCGACGAACAGGCCAATCGCGAGGAGGCGGATTTGCAGCGCGCCGCGCGCGATGCCAGCCGCGAGGCGCGCGAGGAGGGCTTTCCCTACAACCGCTTCATGGTCACGATCGAATGGAGACTGGCGGGGAAGACCGAAGACTGGCTGAGCCTGGTCGAGAACGGGGCGACCTATTTCGGCGGGGCGCACGGCAATTACGGGCTCAGCAGCGTGCTCTGGAACGTCGGCTCGCAGCGTCTGCTCGAGCCGATCATGCTGTTCGAATCGGAAGAGGCGCTGGCCGAGGCGCTCGGTACGCGCTTCTGCGATGCGCTGGACGCACAACGCATGGCACGGCGCGGCGGCGAGCTGGGCGACAGCGACGACATGTTCGATCGCTGCCCCGGTCTGGAAGAACTCGAACTGGTGCTGTTGTCCAACGGCGAGAAGTTCGACCGGCTGATGCTCTATGCTGCGCCCTACGTCGCTGGGCCCTATGCCGAAGGGGACTATCAGGTCGAACTGAGCGTGGACGATGCGATCCGCGGGGCGGTAAAAGCCCGCTATCGCGAGGATTTCATCTCGTGATCTCGCTTTTTGCGGCGTCGATGCGTATCTAGCCCTCATGAACGAATACCAGACCATCGACAGCGAGACCGAAGTCTATCGCGACGGCACGATCAAGCTCCACGGGCCCGAAGGCTTCGAGGGGATGCGCAAGGCCGGGCGCCTTGCCGCCGAAATCCTCGATGCGATGCCCGAACTGGTCCAGCCGGGCGTCACCACCGCCAGCATCGACGATGCGGTGCGGGGCATGATGCTCGATGCGGGCGCGGTGCCCGCGACGCTCGGCTATCGCGGTTACACGCATAGCTGCTGCATCTCGGTCAACCACGTCATCTGCCACGGTATCCCGAGCGAAAAGACGCTCAAGGACGGCGATATCGTCAATATCGACGTGACCCCGCTGCTCGACGGCTGGCATGGCGATACTTCACGCATGTTCTTCGCAGGCGATCCTCCGCTGAAGGCGAAGAAGCTGGTCGAAGCGACGCACGAGGCCCTGATGCTCGGCATCGAGGCGGCGGGCAAACCTGGCGCGCGGCTGGGCGATATCGGCGCCGCGATCGAGGCCCACGCGAGGCAGTATCGCTACGGGGTCGTGCGCGAGTTCTGCGGGCACGGGCTGGGGCGGCTGTTCCACGATGCGCCCGAAGTGGTCCATGTGGGCGTTGCGGGCACGGGGCCGGAGTTGAAGCCCGGCATGTTCTTCACCATCGAGCCGATGCTCAATGCAGGCAAGCCGTGGGCCAAGGTGCTCGGCGACGGGTGGACCGCCGTGAGCCGCGACAAATCGCTCTCCGCACAGTTCGAGCATTCGCTCGGCATCACCGAGGACGGGGTGGAGATCTTCACGCTCAGCCCGACGGAGCGGCACAAGCCGCCTTATTGAGCCACTACTGTCACTCGTCACCCCGGACTTGATCCGGGGCAAGGCTTCTTCAGAAGATAAAGCACCACCCCGGGTCAAGCCCGGGGTGACGGTTGCGCCTAATCCCGCGCAGCCCTGATCGCAGCGGCGGCGGCGAAGGGTGCGATGGCGCACAGCAGCAGGCTGAAGGCACCGGCGAACAGCGCGCCGCTGATATCGTCGCGCGCGAGGTGCCCCGCGCCGAAAATCACCAGCGGAACCGCCAGCGGCGCAAGCAGCAGCCCGGCAAGCGCGGTGCCTCCGCGCAAGCTCGCAAGCAGCGCGGCCGTTATAAGCCCAAGCGCTGCGAGCCCCGGCGTGCCGGCGAGCAGGCTGAGCATCAGCCGCCAGAACGTCGCTCCCGTCAGCGAGAGCAGAGCTGCACCCGGAAGGCAGGCGATCAGGATCAGCGGTGCGAAGCTGAGCCAATGCGCCAGCAGCCGCGCCGCCATCGCCACCTCTTCGCTGATTCCGCGAAGGCTCAGCTGCTCGAACACGCCCGCCTCGCGGTCGGCGGCGACCAGCCGGTCGAGCGGGAGGATGCTCGCGAGCAGCGCGGCGATCCACAGCACCCCGCCGCCGGTCCGGGCGAGCAGGCTCGGCTCTGGGCCGATGGCGAAGGGAAACAGCACCGCGACCAGCAGGAAGAAGACCAGCGGCAGGAAGGCGGAGCCGCGCGCGCCACCCGGCAGCAGGATTGCGAGGTCGCGGCGCAGGAGGTTCGCGAAAGCGCTCACGCGGCATACTCCGCCAGATCGAGCACCTGTGCGGGCAGGTCGACCGGCTGGTGCGAGACGAAGACGCAAACTCCGCCATCGCCGCAATGCTCGCCGATCAGGTCGGCCAGCAGGCCTTGCGAAGCGGTGTCGAGCCCGGCGAAGGGCTCGTCAAGCAGCCAGACGGGGCGGGGGCGTAACAGCAGCCGGGCGATTACCGCGCGCTGCTTCTGCCCGGTCGACAGATATCCGACCGGAATGTCGCCCAGCGTATCGATCCCCAGACGGGCCATCGGCGAGGAAATATCCGCGCATCCGTCCAGTCGCGCCCAGAAAGCCAGGGCATCGCCCAGCGTGCGGTCCATGTCGAGCGCGTGCCTACCGTCCAACAGCGCGATCTCACCGCTCCGGTCGATCGTGCCCGCGTAGGGGTGGGCCAGCCCGGCGAGAATGCGCAGCAGGCTCGTCTTGCCCACGCCATTGGGGCCGCGCACCTGGAGTATGTCGCCAGACCCGAGATCGAGGCTCAGCTTGCGGAACAGCAGCCGCTCGCCCCGGCGGCAGGCGAGGTCCTTGGCTGTAAGGCGGGCTTGCATGGCTGCGCGGGTTAGGCGAGGGGGCGCGTCACGGCAATATCGCGAAACACGGGAAGGACTTTGCCATGGCGGTCGAGAAACTGGGCGAGGAAGAACGCAAGAGCGCGCTGGGCGCGCTCGAAGGCTGGAGCATGGCGGCCGACCGCGATGCGATCGAGCGGACCTTCAAGTTCGCCGATTTCAGCGAGGCGTGGGGCTTCATGAGCCGCGTCGCGCTGCTCGCCGAGAAGCACGACCACCATCCCGAATGGTCGAACGTCTACAATACGGTGGAGATTGCGCTGACCACGCATGATGCGGACGGGTTGTCGCACCGCGATGTCGAGATGGCGAAGGCGATCAACGCGCTTTGAGTCACGGGCCGTCGCCCGCCCGCCTGGGAAGGCTGGCGGATGGCTGCCGCAAAACGAATGAAGACGGAGGTAGCGCGAGGTTAGCTGTTTACCCGCGCTGCCCTACCTCCCGCCCATCGGCCCCTCGGCACGGGACCGCGCCATCTTGCGCATCTTGCCGGGCATCCAGCGTGCGGCAAAGGCCGCCCGCTTGGCGGTCTTGCCGACCAGCGTGTGCAGCCTGTCGCCATGAACCGCCTGCCACGCCGCCTCGCCGACCTCGGCGACCGGCGTGATCTCCAGCCCGGCGGCTTTCACGCGGTCTCGGATAGCCTCGTTACTCTGGGCGTTCGGCACCTGGTCGATCAGCGGAGTCTCTATGAAGCCCGGCATGATCGAGCGAACCTTGATGCCGTAATCGGCCCATTCGCCGTCGAGGCTTTCGGTGATCGCGCGCACGCCGAACTTGGTCGCCGAATAGACGCTGGCGCCGCTGGTGCCGTAAATGCCCGCCGCGCTCGCCGTGTTGAGCAGGCACGAACCAGGCGCGGTTTTCTTCAGGTGCGGCAGCGCGGCCTGCGCGCCGAACAGCACGCCCTTCAGGTTGATGTCGAGGCAGCGCTCGATCTCCGCGACACTGTTCTGGTCGAGGCTTCCACCCAGCGGAATGCCTGCATTGTTCACGACCGCGTCGATCCGCCCGCCCGCCGCCATGGAAAAGGCATCGAGCGCTTCGTCCCACGCTTCGCGGTCGCGCACGTCGAACTTGTGGGAGAAGGTGAAGCCGTTGGCGATCAGGTGCTCGGTTTCGGTCATGCCGGCCTCGTCGACATCGCCGATGCCGACGAACCAGCCGCCCTTCGCGAAGCGCTGCGCGATGGCGCGCCCGATGCCGGACGCGCCACCCGTGATGAAGATCGCCTTGCGTTGGCTGCTCTCGTGTTCGCTCATTCTTCGCTCACCGCCTCTGCCAGACCTTGCACGAAATCCTCGCCCTCGACGATCTGTGCGGTCGACGCGGCGAGCGTCTCGGCCATCGGCTCGGCGCGCCC
>MDTG01356929.1_pt1 | contig 63205 bp, 62 predicted proteins | sample 811421 | NCBI WGS metagenome assembly MDTG01 (sample SAMN05326645, study PRJNA326480) | marine metagenome | isolation source: seawater | place: Pacific Ocean: South East | collected 2011
CCCCAAGGGCCTGATGCCGAACCCGAAGCTCGGCACCGTGACGCCGAACGTGGAACAGGCCGTGAAGGACGCCAAGGGCGGCCAGGTCGAATTCCGCGTGGAAAAGCAGGGCATCATCCACTCCGGCATCGGCAAGCTGTCGTTCAAGGACGAAGACCTGAAGACCAACTTCAAGGCCCTCACCGACGCGATCGTCAAGGCGAAGCCTTCGGGCGCGAAGGGCAAGTACGTCAAGAAGGTCACGCTGACCTCCTCGATGGGCCCCGGCCTGAAGATCGACCTTGGCGAGGTGGAAGGCGCGTAAGCCCTCCCTCTCCGGCAATTCAGTCGAAATCGAAAGAGGCCTGGCGGGAGCACCGCCGGGCCTCTTTTGCTTTGTTCCGGAAAGATGATGCCTCTCGGTCGTTGATGCGGCAGGAAAAGAGGAACGACATCATGGGTCTAGCCTATACTCTCATCGCCATCATCGCCCCCGTCCTGCTGCTCGGAACCATCATCTATGTCTGGTGGCAGAACCGCAAGGAAGGCCCGGACGCGGTGCGCAAGGCCGACCGCGGTGCGCGCGAATTGCAGCACGAAGAGGGGGAAGGCGCAGGCCCGCCCCGCTGATCTGCCGGGGGGCTAGGTCGCCCTCAGCAGCCGCGAATAGACCCAACCGATCCCGATGAGGCTGAAGCCGAGGGCGAGGAAGCTCGCCACCCTCAGCAGCCCTTCGAGCCCTGCTGCGTCGACCAAAAACACCTTTGCCACCGCCAGCAGCATGAGAACAAGCGATCCGACGCGCCAGCGGCGCTGGCCGCGCCACCAGCCCCAGCCGAGGAAAGCCAGCGCGACCGCGATTCCCAGCACCGAGCGCAGCAGGTCCTCCCCCTGCCCGATCGGGGTATCGACCAGCACCGAGCCCGCGAAGGCCTGCCGCAATTCGCTGAGCGCCAAGGCGAGCGCCAGCACCATGATTGCGACATCGCCTGCGAGCCTGCCCCAGGGCTGGCCGCTGCGTTCGAGCTCGCGCCCTGCAAGCCAGGCCCCGATCGCGCCGATCGCGTAGCTCGGCACCAGCAGGTTCGCGAGCGGCCAGGGGCCCACGGCCTGCGCGTCCCACAGCGGATTGTGCAGGACAAAGCCGAACCACAGGAAGTGGGCCAGGGAAAGGCCGACCAGCGCGCGCCCGCTCCACAGCGGCCACGCTCGCGATTGTGTCCGCCCATGCCATGCGAGCGCTGCGCCGAGCCCAAGCAGGAGGGCTTGCCACAGCGTCCTTTCGGCAAGGCCGTAGGCTACGAAGCCGTCCATATCGTTGGTCGGGAATACCTGCCGGTATGCGACGTGCATCGCGATCACCGCGAGGACGAGCGCCAGGCTCCCCGCCGTCATCCGGATGCTACGCTCGGCACCATGCGCCCGCCACGCGGCGAGAATGCCGAGCAGCAGGACGGGAACCATCCGCTCTGCCACCTGCGCCAGCGCGGGCAGCTCCGCCGTACTCGCGGGCGAGCCGTAAACAGCAGGGAGCGTGGCCGTCAGCCAGACGACCAGCGGCGGAACCGCCCACCCGAGCGCAATGGCGAGCAGCACCAGCGCGGTGTGATAGCGAGCGGGCTGCGCGAGTAGGATTGCTCCGCCTGCAACGGCGAGGCACCAACCCATTGCCGCCTCGGGTACCAGCGCAAGGAAGAGAAGGTAGGCGATGAGAGCTATTCCGCCGCCGTAACCCCATGCGAAGCGCGCGCCGCCGCCGGTCCGCTCGGCGAGCAAAAGCCCTGCGGTACCCAGCGCTCCGAGCGCCAGCAGCGCGGTGGCCAGAACCGGCTGGATGCCCTCGCCGGAGTGAAAGTGAAGCACGGCGATCGCACTTATGGCCGCAGGCACGGCGGCGCCCTGCCAGAGGTCGCCCTCGTCGGCCCGGCGCAGCCAGGCCAGCGCCAGCGGCCCTCCGGCGCAGACCACGGCCAGCGCGGCAGCCACCGGCGCGAACAGGCTTGCGTCCGGAGCCCACGGCACGAGCAATGCGATACCGACGGCGGCCGCGAAATGTCCCCCGCGCCGGATCGCTGTTTCCCGCCAGCCGAGCGCCGCCAGCGCTATCAGCAAGAGGAGGTAGAGCCCCCAGCCCAGCAGGTCGAAATCGTTGAGCAGCATCAGCACCGCGAGCTGGATGCTGGCGAGCGCCGCCGCAGCCGTCTGCGCCCACGCCGCCGAGCGCGTGCGGTCGCTCGCCAGCGCCGGGACGGCCGCACCCAGCGCGACGAGGAAGATGCCCGAGGCCAGCAGGTCGGCGCGTTCGACCGGCACGGCCGCGAGGATGACGGCGCCCCAGCCGAAGCCGCCGAGCAGTGCGATCATTCCCAGCCACGCGGCCCCCATCCGGCGGCCGGTGAAAGCGATCCCCGCCGCAAGCAGCGCGAGATAGAAGGACAGCAGCGGCAGGTTGGGATCGTTGCTTGCGACCATGGCGGGTGTTGCAAAGCCACCGACCAGCCCGAGCAAGGCGGTCGGCAGGCCGAAGCGCGATGCGAGGCCCAGCGCGGCGGCGGTCACCACGGCGAGGCCGACGAAAGCCGCGCCCGGCCCGATTAATCCGTAAACCGACCCGGCGAGGTAGAATGCGGCGTAGAGCGTGGCGAGGCCCGCACCGGCGAGCGCCTGCCTCACGCGCGTGTCCGCCAGCCGCGCCTCGAAACGGTGCGCGGCTTCGGCGGCTGCCAGCAGGATCAAGCCGAAGACGAAGCTCGCCGCCACGCGCACCAGCGGCGTCATCAAACCGCTCTCGATCGCCAGCCGGACGAGGAAGATGCCCCCCACCGCAAGCGTGATGCCGCCCGCCCATATCGGCAGACGACGCCCGAACAATTCCTCGAAATCGAACCCGCTGCTTCCGGTATCCTCGTCGGAAACGGTCTCGAATTCCGCTTGCTCTACGGTTTGGGATACGGCTGGGCGCCGGGTGTCCGGGGCGGCCGGAGACACTTCGGGGGAAGTGCCTGTCACGCGTGCATGATCGTCCGCGTGCGGCAATGCGGGGGTCTCGACCGGCGGAGGCGCAGCTTCCGCGGCAGCGGGGCGCTCGGTCTGCGAGCGGAGCCGCTGTTCGATCCCGACGAGCCGTTCTTCCAGCAACGCGTGGTCCGACCGCAGCGTTTCCAGCTTCTGCCAGAGCCAGGCGCATACCGCCCCCAGCACCACGATCAGCAAGAATTCCAACGCGCACCCTCCCCCTCAGCACAAGGCTAGCGGAAGGCGCGGTGCGCGCAATGGGTTACGTGCGCAAGAGCCTGCGCGCCGAAGCGAGCGAGGCGCTGCGCCGGAGCAGGGCCTTCGCTCGCTCCACCACCGCGTCGAACCCGTCGCGCGCGCGCAGCAGGGCCCGGTTGGCAAGCGTGCGGCGCAGCAGCAGGAACGAACAGCATTCGATCGAATGCGTGCCGAACAGCGCCTTGTGCGCGCCGTCCCCCTCGGTGAAGTCGAAGAAGCGGAAGCGATCCTCTGCGAACAGCATCCGCAGGGCTTCCATCTGCAGCACCGTGCCGGGCGAAAGCGCCGCGTGTGCAGGATCGTAGCCGAGGTGGGCGTAGACCAGCGTCTGCCCGTGTACAGGCAGCGACAGGTAGGCAACCGGCTCGCGGTCAAGGAACAGCAGGAAGCAGCGCATGTTTCCGGCGTCTGCATCCTCCAGCATCGTAGCGCGCGCCGTGTCGCTATCGGGCAGTCCGGCGTCGAGCAGCCGCGCCTGGTAGGTCTTTTCCGACAGCGGCAGCGCGAGGCTCAGGAAGCGCGCGACCTCGTCCTGCGTGGTGTACGCGCGTACATCGAGTTCGCCGCCATCGGCTTTCGCGAACTTCTTCGCCTTGCGTTTGAGCGTGCTGCGGGTCTTGCCCGAGAAGCGGGCGAGGTAATCCTCGAAGGTGCCGTCCATCGCAATGTAATGGCGGCGGAAGGTCTCGCGCGCCCCCATGACATGCGCGGGGAACCGCGCTGCAATATCGCCTGCCATGCGTACCGGCGCCGACAGCACACGCAGGCCATCGGCGCTCCCTGCGTCGGGCACGTTCGGCACCGTGCCTGCCAGCGCCTGCTCGAGCGAGAAGGCGATCGGTTCCAGCATCCGCTCGACCGCGAACAGGCGCCGCGCGCCGATGGTGAAGGCAATTCCGGTCGATTGGGCGGCCATCGCTACGCCCCGCTACAACGCGCCGTAAAGCGTGTTCGAGACCGCCTGTTCGGCATAGCGCAGGCCGACCGCAACCGTGCTTGCAGGGGCGGGGGCCGGCATGTCCGACCGGCGAAAGACCTTCACCGGCGGTGAATGCGTGTAGTCGCCGGTCCAGATGCCGTCGATGTGCTGCAAAGCCTGGCACAGCCCCTCGAAGCGGTGGCGGACGACCTTATTGATCGCGAGACTGCGGCGATTGATGAGCTCGAAACTGTGCGAAACCAGCGTGAAGCAGGTCATCTCGCTCTCGCGGGCATGAAGCAGCGCCGCGCGCATTTCCTTCAGCGAGAGCGCGGTGATCTGCGCGTGGCGCAATCGCCCGCGCAGGTCCCCCACACAGGAGACGGGCACTTCGATGATCCCTTCGCAGAGCAGCGGCTGGGTGTCGGTCGGCGCGAGCCCCAGATCACTCTCGCCGCCCGCGATGCCGGGCGTATGGCTGCTGTCGTAGTCAAGCCCGAGGACGCGCAGCGCGCGCAGCGTATCGCGGTTCGCGCCATAATTGCCTGCGCGGAAGGCGACCGGCTCGGGCGCGCCCGCGGCGACCAGCGTGTCGCGCGCCCATTCGAGGATGCGGCACTGGTCCTCGAGCGCGAAATCCTTGATGTTGCGGCCCTCCAGACCCGCCAGGGGATTGTCCGGCGGGGCCAGCGCGAGCCATTCGGGATGGCAATGGAGCTGCACGTCCTGGCCCGCGTGCAGGATCGGGGCGAGAATGTCCTCGATCGCCGCCACGCCCCACAGGAGCGCGGGCATCGGATCGACGAAGAAGACCGCCCGCTGGCCGTAACGCGCCAGAAGATCGAGCTTGTGCGTGATCCCCGCGGGCCCGTCGGGCGTGATGCAGGCGATCGATCGCGCGAAGTTTTCCGCGCGGTCGACACGGCAGGGCCCGTTCGCAAGCGCGGCGGAATACTCCGTGTCGATAGTAAGATAGACGCTCGTCATGACGACGACGCGTTAGCAGGCGGGGGTTAAGACGCGGTGTGGCCCGGTGGTGCGGCGTTCAGATCCCGCCCGCGACCGGCGGGTAGCCGGCTTCCCCCAGCATGTCGCGCAAGTCCCTCGCGCATTCCGCCAGTGCTTCTGCGTCGGTCGAGCGGACGACGAAATTCGCGCCGACCCTGCCTTCGCGAAAGAAGGGATAGCTGCCGATCTGGCACTGCTCATGCCGTTTCACTACCTCGCGCAGCAGCCCTGCGACCTCGCTCTCGGCGGCCCAGCAGCCCATCGTCTCGCTCTGAAGCGGCGCGCCGCCTTCCAGCGTGCCGGTCAGCGCGTCGAGCATTCCGGCAGTGATGTGCGGCACGCCCGCCATGAGGTGAATATTGCCGATGCGGATGCCCGGCGCGCCCGACATGCGGTTGGGGATCAGTTCCGCGCCTTCGGGCACCCGCGCCATGCGCAGGCGGTCCTCGGTCAGCCCGCCGGGCTTGTCCGCGTAGTAGCGCTCCAGCGTGGCGCGCGCTTCGGGGTGAACCACGACCCCCACGCCAAGCGCGGCAGCGACCGCGTCGACCGTGATATCGTCGTGCGTCGGCCCGATCCCGCCGGTGGTGAACAGGTAATCGTTGCGCGCACGCAGCGCGTTCACCGCCTCCACGATCCGGTCTTCCTCGTCCGCCACCACGCGCACCTCGTCGAGCCGGATGCCCTGCACCTGCAGCCATGCCGCGACCTGCGCGATATTCTTGTCATGCGTGCGGCCGGAGAGGATCTCGTCGCCGATCACGACGAGCGCGGCGGTCCAGATACGGTCGGTCATCGAAGGGCTATCGCGATGCTCAAGTCGTGCTCGGCGCGGTGCTGGAGGGGGCCGCCGCGGTATCGTGTTCCGGGGTGCGCGGCACGCCCTTGAAATGCAGGATGCCGTCGTCGACCGGATCGCGGCTCATGCGCTTGCGGTCGACCACATAGTCCTGGTTGAGCCGCCATGGGTATGCGACCGCGTTTCGCGGCATGATCGCCTTGGAGCGCTGGATGTAGCCGGACGAGAAATCGAAGATATCGTCTTCCTCCAGCGCGGCTTCCTCCTCGGCGGACAGGGCGGGCACCGCGATATCGGCGCCTTTCTCGTCCATCAAGTTGAGCACCTTGCACACGTAGGCGGAGTTGAGATCGGCGCGCAGCGTCCAGCTGGCGTTGAGATAGCCGAACACCACGGCGAGGTTCGGCAGGTTGGAGAACATGCAGCCCTTGTAGTAAAAACGTCGGGCGAAATCGACCGGCTCGCCATCGACCGAAACGGCGATCTTGCCCGCCACGGCGAGCTTGAGGCCGGTCGCGGTGACGATGATGTCGGCCGGGATTTCGCGCCCGTCCTCCAGCACCACAGCCTCCTTGCCGAAGCGGGCGATCCGGCCGGTGACGATCTCGGCCTTGTCCGCCTTGATCGCCTCGAACAGGTCGGCATCGGGCACGAGGCACAGGCGCTGGTCCCACGGGTCGTAAGGGGGGGTGAAGCTGCGCGCATCGTACTTGTCGCCGAGATGCTCCTGCATCTTCTTGGTCAGAAACGCCTTGACCTTTTCAGGCTTCGTCTGCGCCCGTTTGAAACCGATGTCCTGCATCGTCACGTTCTTCCACCGCGTGACCTTGTAGGCGATTTGTTCGGGAAGGATCTTGCGCAGGAAATTGGCGAGCCCGTCGCGCGCCGGGCGGCTGAACATCCAGGTCGGCGTGCGCTGGAGCATGGTCACCCTGGCCGCCTTCCGGGCCATCGCGGGGACGATGGTGACGGCAGTCGCGCCCGATCCGATGACCACCACCTTCTTGCCCTCGTAGGCCAGGTCTTCCGGCCAGAACTGCGGATGGACGACCTCGCCTGTAAATTCGCCCAGCTCGAAACCAGGATCGTAGGGTGCGTCGTAATCGTAATAGCCCGATCCGAGATAGAGCCAGTTCGCCGTCAGCCGCTTGCGCTCACCCTCCGGCGTGGCGACGGTGACGATCCAGCGCGCGGTGGCGCTGTCGAAATCCGCCGTTTCCACCCGCATGCCGAAACGCATGTGCGGGCGTATGCCGCGCTCGTCGACGATGCGGTTCAGATAGTCGAGGATCGAAGGCCCGTCGGCGATCGACTTCTCGTGCCGCCACGGCTCGAAGTTGAAGCCGAGCGTGTGCATGTCGCTGTCCGAGCGAATGCCGGGATAGCGGAACAGATCCCACGTCCCGCCAAGATCGTCACGCTGTTCGAGGATCGCGTAGCTCTTCTGGGGGCACTCCATCTCCAGATGGGCGGCCATGCCTATCCCCGAGATGCCCGCACCCACGATGAGCACGTCGAAATCGCTGTCCTTGGTTTCCATCATTGCCGCACTTTCATCGGGCCACTCTCCGTATCGGTCCGCAACCTATCGCAAGGACGACCGCTTGACGAGAGGGTGGCTGACGCGGGCGGCGATGCCCGCTAGGGCGGCGCGCATGACCGACTTGCGCCATGTGCTTGCCGCCGCACCTCTTTTCGGCCTCGCCGTTCCCGCGCTGGCGCAGGACGAAGCCGGGGAGGATCGCGAGCCGCTGATCGTGGTGACGGGCGAGGGCCTGCCCGATACGCCCGCGAGCCCCGCCTACGGCACGGTAGAAGTGAACCGACAAGCCGTGCTCGCCGCGCCATCTGGGCGGATCGAGGAGGCGCTGGCAGGGGTCGCGGGCTTCCAGGAGTTCCGCCGGTCGGACAGCCGTTCCTCCAACCCGACCGCGCAGGGCGTGAGCTTGCGCGCGCTGGGTGGCAACGCGACCAGCCGGGCGCTCGTCACGCTCGACGGGGTGCCCGTTGCCGACCCCTTCTTCGGTTACATCCCCTTTGCCGCGCTGATCCCAGAGCAGGTCGGGCGGATCGCAGTGACGCGCGGCGGTGGCTCGGGGCCGTTCGGAGCGGGCGCGCTTGCCGGGACCATCGCCATCGAGAGCATCTCGCCGCAAGAGCAGGCGTCGCTGGGGCTGAGCGCGCTGGTCAATGATCGCGGCGGGACCGAGGCCGCAGGCAGCTTTGCCGCATCGCTCGACAGCGGATACGCGAGCGGCGCGGTGCGCTGGGATCGCGGGCCGGGCTTCCATACCGCGCCCGAGAGCCAGCGCGTCCCCGCCAGCGTGCCCGCGAAGTTCGACTCTGTCTCGGGCCAGCTGCGCGTCGTCGCGCCGCTTGCCGACGATCTCGAACTGCAGGCGCGCATGCTCGCCTTCGACGATGCGCGCACGCTGCGCTTCGATGGCGCGGACTCCTCGGCCAGCGGGCAGGACTACTCGGTCCGCGTGGTCGGGCGCGGACGCTGGCAGGTCGATGCGCTGGGCTATCTGCAGGCACGCAACTTCTCCAACCTGATCGTCAGCTCCTCCCGCTTCGTCCCCGTGCTCGACCAGCGCAACACGCCCTCGACCGGGCTGGGCGGCAAGATCGAGGTGCGCCCCCCGGTCGGCGATGCGCACACGCTGCGCCTTGGCGTCGACTATCGCCGCGCGACAGGCGAGTTGCAGGAAACCCCGATCAGCGCCTTCTCCGGGGACATCACCGCCCGGCGGCGTGCGGGCGGGGTCACCAGCGACCTCGGCATCTTCATAGAGGACGACTGGCAGGTAGGACAGCTCGTCCTCACCGGCGGGTTGCGCGCCGACCGCACCGCTATCTCCGACGGCTTCTTCCGCGAGCGCGATGCGAGCGGCGCGGTGACGGTCGACAACAGCTTCGCCGACCGCAGCGACTGGACCGTGACCTACCGCGCCGGGGCGCTGCTCGTGGCGAGCCCGTCGCTCGATCTGCGCGCGGCGGCCTATAGCGGGCTGCGCCTGCCGACGCTGAACGAGCTGTACCGGCCCTTCGTCGTCTTCCCCGTGGTGACGCAGGCCAATGCCGACCTCGCCAACGAGGAGCTGCGCGGGTTCGAGGCGGGGCTCGACTGGCGCCCGGCGGACGGCGTCGAAGTCTCGCTCACCGCGTTCGACAACCGGCTGGAGAACGCCATCGCCAATGTCACCATCGGCTCCAACCTGCGCCAGCGCCGCAACCTGCCCGCGATCGAGACGCGTGGGATCGAGGCGGAACTGGCAGTCGATCGCGGGCCGCTGAGCCTGCTCGCCAGCGTCAGCTATTCGGACCCGACAATCGCGGGCGAGGGCGCTTCGCTGGCGCTCGACGGCAATGCCCCGCCGCAAAGCCCGCAATGGGCCGCCGCCGCGACCCTGGCCTATCGCATCGCCAGCCGGGGGCGGATCGCCCTCTCGCTGCGCCATGTCGGCGACCAGTTCGAGGACGACCGGGAGACCGACGTCCTCCCCGCCTTCACCACGCTGGGCGCCTACGCGCAGGTGCCGCTGGCAGCGCAGCTCAGTCTGGTGCTGCGGGCGGAGAACCTGCTCGACGAGGCCATCGTGACCCGCAACGACGGCGGCGACCTGGACCTTGGCGCGCCGCGCACATTCTGGGCCGGGCTGCGTTACGGCTTCTAGGCGCTCTCGCCGGGTTCGCGCAGGTTTCGCACACCTTCGAGAATGGCGGGGTCGAGGTGCTCGCCGTGCAACACCGAGATATCGCCGGTGGTCTCCAGTACCACCGCGCGCACCTGGCCGAAGTTCAGCGCATTCGCCTCGCGCAGCTTGGCGATAACGTCGGACCGGGCCACCCGCGTTTCCTCAAGCGCCTTTTCGCACATGCGGCCATCGACCATCAGCAGCACGGGATCGTTATGGATCGTTTCCTCAACCGCATCGGAGTCTTTCCGGGCTCTGGCAATCAGCCATTGCACCGCGAACAGCACGAACATCACGACCGCAGCCTGTGCGAAGGCCTGCCAGTCGCTCGCGCGGCCCATCCCGGCGAGCACGGTGCCCATGGCGAGGGTGATGACGAAGTCGAAATTCGTCATCTTGGAGAAGCTGCGCAGGCCCACCACCCGGGTCAGCAGGATGACGTAGAATATGCCGATCGCGGTCAGGATGACCCCGCGCGCGATCAGGTCATAGGTTGTGTCGTCGAAGAACATAGGTGCCTAGGCTCCTGAGTAACGTAGCCGTTCGTCCTGAGCCTGTCGAAGCGAATGCGCGGTTCGGTCCGCGGTTCGACAGGCTCACCACGAACGGAATGAGGGCGGGCTTTTAGGCTTCGACCACCTTCTGTTCGATCGAACCGAAGATCGACTTGCCGTGCTCGTCTTCCATCCAGATCTTCACCGTGTCGCCCGGGTGCATGAAGCGCGTCTTCGCCTCGCCGCTGGCGATGGTTTCGATCATCCGGATCTCGGCGATGCACGAATAGCCCTTGCCGCCTTCGGCCACCGGCTTGCCGGGGTCTCCTTCGGGCCCCTGGTTCGAGATCGTGCCCGATCCGATGATGCAGCCCGCGCCCAGATTGCGCGTCTTGGCGGCATGGGCGACCAGATCGGCGAGGCTGAAGGTCGCATCCTGGCCCACATCGGCGCGGCCGAAGGGCTCGCCGTTATAGTCGACCATCAGCGGGCGCTGGATCACGCTGTCCTTCCACGCATCGCCCAGCTCGTCCGGGGTCACGCACACGGGGCTGAACGCGGTCGCGGGCTTGGACTGGAAGAAGCCGAAGCCCTTGGCCAGTTCGCCGGGGATCAACCCGCGCAGTGACACGTCGTTGACCAGCATCAACAGCTTGATGTGATCCGCCGCTTCCTCGGGCGTGACGCCCATCGGCACGTCGTCGGTAATGCAGGCGATCTCGCCTTCCATGTCGCAGCCCCAGCTCGTGTCCTTGAGCGGGATGTCCGCGCGCGGGGGAAGGAAGTCGTCGCTGCCGCCCTGGTACATCAGCGGATCGTGATAGAAGCTCTCGGGCACCTCGGCGCCGCGCGCCTTCCGCACCAGTTCGACGTGGTTGATATAGGCGGAGCCGTCGGCCCACTGGTATGCGCGCGGTAGCGGCGAATGGGCCTCACGCTCGTGGAACCGCTCGCACGGCACCGCCTCATGCTCGACATCGCGGTAGAGCGCTTCCAATTTGGGCGCGATATTCGCCCAGTCGTCGAGCGCATCCTGCAGAGTCTCGGCGATATTGTCCGCCGCGCAGTAGCGGGTGATGTCCTTCGAGACGACGACCAGCTTGCCGTCGCGCGTTCCGTTGTCGAGCGTCGCGAGTTTCATTGTGTTTTCTCTCCCTCGGGGGTGTCGTTCTGATTATCGGGGTGCGCCCTTTGCACTTCATCCAATGCGAGGCAGGCGGCTTCGATCCGGGTTGTATGCGGTGCATCGGAGAAATCGTAGCCGAAGCGGCGGGCGTTGTAGATCTGCGGCAGCAGCACGACTTCGAAGAAGCCGGGTGTGTCGAACAGGAAGTCGCCCGTGCCCAGCTGTGAGAGGCGTCGTTCAATCGGCACCAGAGTGCGGGCGAGCCAGTGGCGATACCATGTCTCGACGCCCGCCTGATCCTGCCCGTATTCGCTCTTGAGGTACTTCAGCACCGGCAGGTTGAGCGGCGCGTGCAGCTCGGTCGCGATGGCGTAGGCGAGTTCGCGCGCGAGATAGCGCTGGTCGAGATCGGCGGGCAGCAGGGGCTTTTCGGGGTAAGCTTCGTCGAGCCATTCGATGATCGCCATCGACTGCACACGGTCCTTGCCGCCCGCTTCGAGCATGGGAACCGTGGCGAAGGGATTGCGGCTGGAGAAGGCTTCGCCCTTCTGTTCGGATTCGAGCAGGTTGACCGGGCAGTTCTCGTATTCGAGGCCCTTGAGTTCGAGCGCGAGGCGCAGGCGGTAGCTCGTCGAGCTGCGGTAGTAGCCGTAGAGTTTCATCGATTTACCTCGTCATAGCGAGTGGCCCGCCTTCCGTTCGTGTCGAGCGAAGTCGAGACACGGGAGAGCGCACCACCAGGGCGTATCTCGACTACGCGCTTCGCGCTCCGCTCGATACGAACGGGGCCGGAGAAGCTGCCGCCTGACACACCTGACACAGTGTCTAAAGGCGAAAAACCGGCCCTCCGTTCCGCGCCTTCAAGAGCGGTGGTCCGGGCGGGCGTGGCGGGGTGCATTCCGTTTCTATCGCACGGCTGGCCCATGTAGGACAGGTGCTCGCTCATCTCGTCATTGCGAGGGGCCGACAGGTCCCGCGGCAATCCAGAGCCCCACGCAAGACCGCTCTGGATCGCCGCGCACCCTCCGGGTGCTCGCGATGACGAAATAGGTATCAAAAGGCAGGAATACCCGTAATCGCGCGGCCCAGGATCAGCGCGTGGACATCATGCGTGCCCTCGTAGGTGTTGACCGTTTCGAGGTTCACCATGTGGCGGATCACCTGATATTCTTCGGAAATCCCGTTGCCGCCGTGCATGTCGCGCGCGACGCGGGCAATGTTCAGCGCCTTGCCGACATTGTTGCGCTTCACGATCGAGACCATGTCGGGCGACCAGTTGCCCTCGTCCATCAGGCGCCCGACGCGCAAGCTCGCCTGCAGGCCCAGTGCGATCTCGGTCAGCATGTCGGCCAGCTTCAACTGGTAGAGCTGCTTGGAGGCGAGCGGCACGCCGAACTGCTGCCGGTCGAGCCCGTATTGCTTCGCGGCATCCATGCAGAATTCCGCAGCACCCATCGCGCCCCACGAAATGCCGTAGCGCGCGCGGTTGAGGCAGGAGAACGGACCTTTCAGGCCCTGCACCTCGGGGAACATGGCGCTAGACGGCACGCGCACCTCGTCCATCACGATCATCCCGGTGGTGCTGGCGCGCAAGCTGAGCTTGCCTTCGATCTTGGGCGCCGAAAGCCCCGCCATCCCCTTTTCGAGCACGAAGCCGCGAATGGCGCCGCCGTGTTCCTCGCTCTTGGCCCAGACGACGAAGACATCGGCGAAGGGCGAATTGGAAATCCACGTCTTGCTACCCGAGATGACGTAATCGTCGCCGTCCTTCTTCGCGACGGTCTTCATCCCCGCCGGGTCGGAGCCCGCATCGGGTTCGGTCAGGCCGAAGCAGCCGATCAGTTCGCCGCTGGCGAGGCCGGGGAGGTATTTACGCTTCTGCTCCTCGGTGCCGAAGGCGTGGATCGGATACATGACAAGGCTCGATTGCACGCTGGCCATGGAACGGTAGCCGCTATCGACCCGCTCGATCTCGCGCGCGATCAACCCGTAGGCGACATAGCCCGCGCCCGCGCCGCCATATTCCTCGGGGATAGTGGCGCCCAGCAGCCCGGCCTTGCCCATCAGCGGGAAGAGTTCGGGCGCGCTGGTTTCCTCGCGGAACGCATCGATCACGCGCGGCTGCAATTCGCTCTGCGCGAAGGCATGCGCGGACTCGCGGATCATCCGCTCGTCTTCGGTCAGCTGGTCGTCGAGGCGGAAGGGGTCGGTCGGATCGAAGGGGATCATCGGTGGGGCTCGCTTCTGATATTGCCGGAGCCCATGGCAAATCGAGGCACGCCCCGGCAAGCCCTGCCGGGGCGCGGCCGGTGCTTATAGGGGGCCGAAGCAGGCCCGGAGCGCCGCCGGGTCAGACGGCCGCGGGGTCGCGGGCGGGTTGGGTCTCTTCTGCCTGCAGCGTCTGGTGGACCTGCGTGATGATATCGCCCGGCGGGCAGGGCTTCACCAGCGCCAGCGTATCGGGGAAGCGATTCGACACTTCCTCCAGCGGGAGGTGGCCCGAATGGAAGATCACCGGCACGTCCTCCGCGATCAGCTTTTCCGCGAAGGGGTAGACGACCGTATCGTGCAGCCGGATATCGAGGATCGCGAGATCGGGCTTGCGCTTCTGGAAGGCGAGCATCGCCGAATGAAGGTCGCCATGCGGGCCTTCGACCGCATAGCCCGCTTCCTTGATGGTATCGCACAGGTCCATGCCGACGATCGGCTCGTCTTCCGCGATGAGAATGACCGGCTGTTCCATGTGCTCTCCTAATTCGACCGCGACCGGGAAGAACGACCTGGGGTCATGATCGTTCCGGATCGCCCGCCAGGGCAAGCAGATTCTTTCGCCGGACGCGCTCAGAGCTTGCCGAAGCGTGCCTCGTATGCGGCGGTATCCCCGCTTGCGAGCAGCCTGGCCTGCTCGATCCAGTTGTCGCGCCGGATGCGGCCCTTGAAGCGGCCGAGCTGGTCGTCGATCCGGTCGATATCGGCCTCGCTCCAGCTCGCGATCTGCGCGAAGGAGGTAACGCCCAGCGTGTTGAGCTGCGCCGCGAGCTTGGGCCCCACGCCCTTGAGCCTGGTCAGGTCGTCCGCGCCTTCCGGCCGGGCCTGCGCGGCCTCGGCTTCTTCGGCAACCGCCGTGCCCACTGCGGCTCCGGCACCGCCGATCCCCGCCGCCGGAGCCGCGGGTTCGGCTTTGGGCGCGGGCGCCGGCGCAGGCGCGGCAGCGACCGGCTCGGGCTCGGGCTTGGATTGGGGCTCGGGTCGGGGTTCGGGAGCGGGAGGTGCTGTCGCGGCAGGCGCGGGCGGGTCCTTCGCTGCGGCGGGCGGCGCGTCGATCAGCGCCTGGTTGCGTTTCGCGCCCGACGCATCCTCGGCAGGCTCTTCGCGCGTCACCTTCGTCTTGCGCGATCCCGACAGCAGGAACCAGGCGATCACGAAGCCGACCAGCACGGCCAGCAGGATCAGCAGCCAGTTCGCCTCGATCAGTTCAATCATCTGGGGGCAGGCCTCTCTTTACGTGTTCTTGTGGCGTTTTCTTTCGCCTGCATTAACGCGAAAGCGATCCCCGCGCAAAGACCAAAGGGTCGACGCCCCCATGCCCAGAGCAAGGCCGAGCGCGTATCCCGCCAGCGCCAGCACCACCAGTTCGATCGAGAGAGCCATGGTCCGCCGCGCTCCTAGCGTGCCGCCGGAGTGTCGATGGGCGTCGGCCTGGTCGTCTCGGTCGAGATCACGCGGAACTCGATCCGCCGGTTGGCCGGGTCCGCCGGGTCGATTCCGGCGACGGGCCGGGCCGAGCCATAGCCGGTCGCGCGCAGCATCTGCGCCGGAATACCCCGCTCAATCAGCTCGCGGCGGACCATCTGCGCGCGGTCCTGCGACAGCGCGAGGTTGACCTGCGGCGATCCCGAGGTGTCGGTATGGCCCGAGATCGCGACCATCGCCCCTACGCAGGGGCGCAGCGCGGCGGCCAGCTCGTCGAGCAGTTCCTCGCTGCCGGGGATGAATTCGGCGGAGGATTCCTCGAACCGGATCGTGCGTTCGGCGAGCACGCCGAGCAGCTCGCTCTCGCAGCGCAGCGATTCGATGTCGGTATCGCCCGCCGCCAGCATCGTGCCGTCGGTCCAGTGGACGCCGCCAACGCCCGGAATATCGGCGATGGCCTGCGCGATGCGCGCGCGCTCCAGCTCGCTCAGGTCGCGGTTCGGTGTCAGCATCGGATGGCGCGTAGGCCAGCCGCGCGCATTGACGAAGCGCACGTCGACCGCCGGATTCTCGCCTTGCGCGGGCAGCCGGTTCACCGCCTGCGCCAGCTGGCGGACATAGCCCGTCGCCGTCTGGCTCGCGGTGAGCAAGGCAAGCGCGCAGACGAACAGCGCGCCTGCAAACAGGACGAGGGCGGGGCGATCTCTCACCCCACCCCGATAGCCAGAGCTTGCCGGTCAGGACAAGCCGCCAGTCCCATCTATCACTGGCTGTCGAGCCCTTCGGCCACGCCGACCAGCTTGATGAACTCCTGCCGGTAGAAGTCGCTCTGCGCGCCCGCGAGCGCGCGGATCGAATCATAGCCGTACTGGTCGAGCAGGCTGTCGCCGCGCAGCTTCTGGGCGAAGGCGGCGACGGCGGTGGCGAAGGCGAAGTCGCCGCGCGGTGCGCCTGCGGTGTTCAGGATGCGCGCGGGCAGCGCCTCGGTCAGCAGGGTCGAGGTGTCGCCATCGGGCTGCTTGTAGCGCAGCTTCACGAAGGCGGCCTCGGTCGCGCGGCTGCGCGCGGCCTGCGGCACCTGATCCTGATAACGGCGCTCGGGGATCCAGCCGTCCGCGCCTGCGGGCACCACTTCGTAAATCGCGGTCACCTGGTGGCCCGATCCGATATCGCCCGCATCGACCGCGTCGTTATCGAAATCCTGTTCGCGAAGGATACGGTTCTCGTACCCGATCAGGCGATACTGGCTGACGACGGCGGGATTGAACTCGACCTGGATCTTCACGTCCTTGGCGATGGTGAAGAGCGTCGCGCCGAGCTGTTCGCCGAGCACCTTGCGCGCCTCGATCGCGCTGTCGATGTAGCCGTAATTGCCGTTACCCCGGTCGGCGATCTGCTCCATCAGCGCTTCGTTGATATTGCCGCGACCGAAGCCCAGCACGCTCATCGCGATGCCGTTCTTGCGCTTGCCCTCGACATATTCGAGCAGCGCGTCGTTGTCCGACAGGCCGACGTTGAAATCGCCGTCGGTTGCCAGGATCACGCGGTTGATCCCGTCGACCTTGCTGGCCTCGGCCACGCGATAGGCCAGTTCCAGCCCCGCGCCCCCGGCGGTCGAGCCGCCCGCCTGCAATTCGTCGAGCGCGGCGAGAATTTCGCGCGAGTCGCTGGTCGGTTCGAGCACGAGGCCCGCCGCGCCCGCATAGACCACGATCGAGACGCGGTCTTCGGGGGTCAGGCGGCCCACCAGCGTCTTCATCGCCGTCTTCACCAGCGGCAGCTTGTCGGGCGAACTCATCGAGCCCGAGACGTCGAGCAGGAAGACGAGGTTGGCCGCCGGGCGTTCCTCCCTGGGCGCCTCGTATCCGGCAAGGCCGATCCGCACGAGGCGGGTGTCGGCATCCCAGGGCGTGCGCGCGACATCCATGTTGACCGTGAAGGGCGCATCGCCCGCGTCGGGCCGGGGATAGTCGTAGCGGAAATAGTTGACGAATTCCTCGGTCCGCACCGCGCCGCTCGGCGGAAGCTGGCCGTCGGTCAGCATGCGGCGAGCGTTGGAATAGGAGCCCGTGTCGACATCGACCGAGAAGGTCGAGACCGGCTGTTCGAGCGTCACGGCGACCTCGGACACCTCCTTGCCGTCATACCGCTCTCGGTCGGGCATCGTGGGCACGACGATCGAAGGGACGTAGCGCAGATCGTCCGAGGTCTTGGTCGGCGCGCCTGCCTCTGCGGCCTCGCCCACACGCATGCGTGATCCCGTCACCACGACGGCGCTGGGCGAGGCCATCATGGCCGGAGGCGGAGGCGGCGGAGGGGGCGGCGGTGGAGGAGGAGGCGGGGGAGGAGGCATCGGGGGGACGTATCCGCTGTCGCCACGCGATGCGCCGTCGCCATCCGCAGTCGCGCAGCCCGCCAGTGCGAAGCTCACGATTGCCGCGACTGCCAGTTTCTTCATCCCCATCACTCGTTCTCCCCAATTGAGCTGTTTTCCGGGTATCGCGAAGGAACCTCACGCTCCGGCCGTGAATGCCTTCTGAATGTTGCGGTTCGCCTGCGCTCAGCTTTCCTCGACCGTGAGGTTGCGGCGAAACAGCACCCTGTCTTCCGGGCCGAAGCCGAAGAACCAGATGATCGCGCCGTAAGACAGCAGGATCGCCGGTATGCCGACGATCAGTTCGAGCCACTCGGGCACCTGCGTCGCGGCATAGCCGATCAGCGCGGCGGGAATCGCCGCCGCGAACAGGCCCCAACGGAAATTGGTGACCGTCTCGCCCAGAATGCGCGCCAGCATCATGCTCTTGACGATGCTGGCGGCGGCCAGCGCAATCGCCAGCGCCAGCGCGGCGGCGGGCGCGCGCAGCGTTTCGGACAGGCCGTAGTCGGTGATCGCGACCATGAAGGCGATGGTCAGCGCGGCCTGGAACAGGATCGTCGCGATGGACACCATCAGATTGCGCATGCGCGCAATGTAGATGAGCGCGCTTTCGGAGACGACCGCCAGCGCGGCGACCACTTCGGCCACCAGCAGGATGGAGAGCGCCCCGGTGCCGCTGACGAAATCGGGCCCCAGCAGGCCCATCACCGCCTCGCCGGGAATCGCCAGCGCCAGCGCGACGCCCGCCTGCATCGCGACAATCCAGAAGCCGACCTGACACACCTGCTTGGCGATGGCCGAACGGTCGCCCAGCTTCAGCGCCGAGGTGATGACCGGCCCCAGGATCGGATCGAAGCTGGTCTTGAGCTTCTGCGGCAGCGTCGCGACCTGCTGGACGGCGTAATAGACGCCGACCTGAGAGGGCGAGGCGAACTGCGCTAGGATCGCCAGGTCCAGCTTGCGCGTGCCCCATTCGATCGCATCGGCGCCCGCCAGCGGCAGGTTGCGCATTGCGAGGCGGAACACGCGCCCCGGGTGCGGGCTCCAGCCATGGGGCACGCCGTAGTGGCGGACCACGGGCATGAAGGCGGCGACCGAGGCGGCGATGATCGAGACGATATAGGCCAGCTCCAGCCCGCTCTCCGGAACTACGAAGAACAGCGCGCCCGCCGCGATCGAGATCGCCCACGGCTCCACCACCGCGCGGCTGCGCACGGTCGCGCCGATATCGAAGCGATAGGCGCAGGCGGCCAGCGCAACCTCGGTCAGCGCGAAAGGCAGGATGGTCAGCGGCAGCAGCCACGACCAGTCGCCATTGCGCCCGTTGGGGAACATCGGTTCGGGAAAGGCCAGCAGCAGCGCGGTCAGCGCGAGCGAGGTGATGATGCTCAGCGTCATCGCATCGGCGACGATATGCGATGGTGCGCGCTCGTCGTCCTCGCTCAGCTGCTTGGCGAGGCCGCGTTTCTGGCCGAGCACCGCGACCTGGCTCGCCAGTTCGACCACCACGGCGGCGGCGGCGAAGCGGCCGAGCATGTCGTCGCCATAAAGCCGCCCGGCGATGAACAGGAAGGGGATGCGCGCGGCCAGCCGGATCAGGAAGCCGAAGAAATTGGCCCGCCCGCCCCGCGCCAGCGCGGCCATGTCCGCCCGCGGGCCCCTGGCGGCATCGCTGGTGGGAGGCGCGGCGGAGCCCGGATCGCTCAAGCAGAGCGCCTTTCGGTGGTCAGCGGGCGGGCGAGCAGATCGTCCACGATGCTGCGCGCGCCGGCCCCGTCCAGCAGCGCGACCACCGCATCGACAATGGGCATTTCGATCCCCTTCTCGCGCGCGAGGCGCTGGAGCACGGGGGCGGTGTGCGCGCCCTCGGCGACCGTGTGCCGGTCCGCCATCAGATCGGTGGCGCTCTGGCCTTCGCCGATTGCCTTGCCGAGCGAGAAATTGCGGCTGGAGGTGGAGGAGCAGGTGAGCACCAGATCGCCCAAACCGCACAGGCCGGTCAGCGTGGCGCGCTCGGCACCCAGCGTCTCGCCGAAGCGGACCATTTCGGCAAAGCCGCGCGCGATCAGCGCGTTGCGCGCGTTCTGGCCGAGCTTGAGCCCGTCGACCACGCCGCACGCAATGGCCAGCACGTTCTTGACCGCACCGCCGATCTCCGCGCCGATCAGGTCCGCGCTGTAATAGGGGCGGAAATGCGGGCGCGCGATGACGGGGGAGAGCCGCTCCCATTGCGCCTCGCCGCCCCCGCAGGCGAGCGTGACCGCTGCGGGAAGCCCGGCGGCGACTTCGTGCGCAAATGTAGGCCCGGACAGCGCGGCGAGTGTCGCTTGCGGGCAGGCCTCGGCCGCAACGTCGCTCATCAGCGCGCCGGTCGACTGTTCGATGCCCTTCGCGCAGATCACCAGATCGCCCGCGAAGTCCGGCATGTCGGCAAGCACGCTGCGCAGGTGCTGCGCGGGCACCACCGCGAGGACGACATCCGCTTCGGCAATCTCGGCCAGATCGTCGGTCGCGCGGATGGTGGAGGCCAGCTCGGCATTGGGCAGGAAGCGCGAATTGCGGTGGTTGGCGTTGATGTCCTCGACCACTTCGGGCTCGCGGACCCACATGAGGACATCGCGACCGTCAGACGCCAGCATCTGCGCAAGCGCAGTGCCCCATGCGCCCCCACCAAGGACCGCTACGCTTTCCATCAGGCCTTCACTCCCGCTCCGCGCGCGGGCTCTGCCTCGGGGTCGAGCGGCCAGCGCGGGCGTGCCTTGTAGTCGAGCGGATCGCTCTGGCCGAGCCTTTCGCAGCCCGCCCAGGCGATCATCGCGGCATTATCGGTGCACAACTTCGGTGGCGGGGCGACGAAGCGCATCGATTGGCGCTCCGCCAGCGCTTCGAGCGCGGCGCGCACGCTGGCATTGGCAGCGACACCGCCCGCGACAACGAGCGCAGGCGCATGGCCGCCGGTTTCGATGGCACGCTCCAGCCGGTCGGTCAGGCAGTCGATGGCGGCCTGCTGGAAACTGGCGGCGATATCGGCGTCCGAATACTTGCCGCTGTCCTTCGCGCGCAGGACCGCGCTCTTGAGCCCGGCGAAGCTGAAATGCGGTTCCTTGCTGCCGACCAGCGGGCGCGGCAGCGGGACGGCCTTCGGGTCGCCTTCCTTCGCGAGTCTTTCGACCGCCGGGCCGCCGGGAAAGCCGAGGCCGAGGATCTTCGCCGTCTTGTCGAAGGCCTCGCCCACCGCGTCGTCGATCGTGGTGGCGAGCCGACGATATTGCCCCACGCCCTCGCAACGCAGGATCTGGCAGTGTCCGCCCGAAACGAGCAGCAGCAGGTAGGGAAAGTCGAGGTCCGGATCGACCAGTCGGGGGCTCAGCGCATGGCCTTCGAGGTGGTTGATCGCGATCAGCGGGACGTCGCCCGCCATGGCGAGCGCCTTGGCGCTGACCAGCCCGACCATCACGCCGCCGATGAGCCCCGGCCCGGCGGTGGCGGCGATGGCGGAAAGGTCCGCCAGCTCCATACCCGCCTCTTCCATCACCTCGGCCACCATCGGTGCGATCCGTTCGGCGTGCGCGCGCGCGGCAATCTCGGGCACCACCCCGCCATAGGGGCGATGCGCCTCGTCCTGCGATGCGATGCGCTGGGCGACGATCCGCCGGTCGGTGCTCACCAGCGCCACCGCGGTCTCGTCGCAACTGGATTCGATCCCGAGTACGACCTGCATGATGCTTTCCCTTAAAGCAGCGCGAAGCTAGGGCAAGAAAAGCCTATGCCGACAACTCCCCCGAACAAGCCCAGGATACGCCTCGGAACCCGCCGCTCCCCGCTTGCCATGGCGCAGGCGCACGAGGCGCGCGCTCGGCTGTGCGCAGCGCATGGGTGGGACGAGAGCGCGGTCGAGATCGTCCCCGTGGTCGCGGGCGGCGACAAGGTGCAGGACCGCCCGCTGGCGGACCTCGGCGGCAAGGCGCTGTGGACCCGCGAACTCGACGCATGGCTGGCCGAGGGCAAGATCGACGCGGCGGTCCATTCGATGAAGGATGTCGAGACGCTCCGGCCGGAGGAGATCGCCATTGCCGCGATCCTGCCGCGTGCGGACCGGCGCGACGTGCTGCTCGGCGCATCCTCGATTGCCGCGATTCCGCGCGGGAGCCGTCTGGGGACCAGCGCCCCGCGCCGCGCGGCGCAGATGAAGAACCTGCGGCCCGATATCGAAACCGTGCTGTTTCGCGGCAATGTCGCCACCCGTATGGCCAAGCTGCAGGCCGGCGAGGCGGATGTGACGCTGCTTGCCGCCGCCGGGCTCGAGCGGCTGGGCGAGAACGGCGTCGGCACTCCGCTGGAAATCGACGACTGGCTTCCGGCCCCGGCACAGGGGGCGATCGGGATCGAATGCCGCGCGGACGATGCGCGCGCACGCGATCTGCTCGCGCACATCGACCACGCCCCAAGCAATGCCGAAGTGATGGCCGAGCGCGCCTTGCTCGAAGGGCTGGGCGGCACCTGCCACAGCCCCATCGGCGTCCACACGGCGCTTTCCGACATGGGGCTTTCCAACGGGGGCCTTTCCGAAAGGGGCCTTTCCAACGGGGGGCTGCGGATGGTCGCCACGCTGTTCAGCGCCGACGGTGCCGAGCGGGTCGACGGCGCGGTCGAAGTGCCGCGGGGCGACCTCGATGCAATCCGCGCCTTCGCTGCCGACCTGCTCGACCGCGCGACGCCGGGGATCGCCGCGCTGTTCTCCGGCGCGGACTGAATCGCGGTGAGCCGCGTGTTCGTCCTGCGGCCCGAGCCGGGGCTTTCGGCCACGATGGAGCGCGGCCGCGCGCTCGGCCTCGCGATGGAGGCCATGCCCCTGTCGCATGCCGAGCCGGTCGACTGGGCGGTGCCGGACGGCGCGTTCGACGGCGTCCTGCTGGGCAGCGCCAACGGCTTGCGGTTTGCTGGCGAGGGCCTTGCCGCCCTGTCTGGCCTGCCCGTTTACGCGGTGGGGGAGGCGACCGCCGATGCGGCGCGCGCGCGCGGATTTGCGGTCGCGAAGGTCGGCAGCGGTGGCTTGCAGGCGCTGGTCGATACACTGCCGAACGAAAGCCCGCTCAGGCTTCTCCGCCTCGCCGGGGCCGAGCATCTGCCGATCCATCCGCCCGCGCATGTCACCATCGCAACCGCCACGACCTACGCCATCGTCCACCGCCCGCTGGACGAGGATGATGTCGCGCGGCTCGCGGCTGGCGGGGTCGTGCTGCTCCATTCGGGCGCCGCCGCCAGCCACTTCGCCGCCGAGTGTAAACGTGCGGGGATCGACCGCCGCGTGCTGGCGCTTGCAGCACTGGCCCCCCGGATCGCAAGAAGTGCCTCAGATGGCTGGAAAAGCGTGCGTGTGGCGGCTAATCCTGAGGACGCCGCTCTGCTTTCCCTGGCTGCGGATATGTGCCATTAACCAATCACCGCTAAGCTCCGATGCGGGATCACGGGGTGACACGGGACGGAATATGTAATGGATTTTGAGGAAGCCCGGCAGGATCGCGCGCCGTCGTCGCGCGCGTGGCTGGGCATAGCGCTGCTGGTTGTTCTGCTGGTCGCGGCGGGGGCCCTGTTCCTCGTCTGGCGTCCGCAGACCTATAGCGATGCCGTGGCCGCGCTGACCGCCAAATCGGACGATGCGAGCGAGCCCATGGTGAGCGCTGGCGCAACCCCGGTCGCCACCTCGCAGAAGAGGGGCGGTGCCCAGGCTTCGGCGATTCCCATGCCGCGCGCGGCCCAGCCGCATCCGACCGGCGCGCCCAGCGCAGCGGCGTCCAATGCCAGTGTCGAACGGGTGGCGCAGCAACAGGGCGGGCTCGAACAGCGGCTCGCCGCTGCCGAGCAGCGGCTCGCCCGGCTCGACCTGCAGGCCGAAGCGGCGGCGGGCAATGCGGCGCGTGCCGAAGGCCTGCTGATCTCCTTCGCGACGCGCCGTTCGATCGAGCGCGGGGCAGAACTCGGCTATCTGGCGGATCAGCTGCGGCTGCGCTTCGGCGACGCGCTGCCCAATGCGGTGCGCACTCTGGTCCAGATGTCGCGCGATCCGGTGACGATCGACCAGCTGCTCGCGCGGCTGGAAGGGCTCGAACCGGCGCTGCGCGCGTCTCCGCAGGAGCCCGGTCTGCAACGCCTGCGGCGCGAGCTTTCCAACCTGTTCGTGATCCGCCGCCAGACCGCCCCTTCGCCGCAACCCAAGCGCCGGATGGAGCGGGCGCGGATGTTCCTCGAGACCGGACGCTACGAAGCCGCGATCGAGGAAGTGCAGAACATGCCGGGCTCCGACGCGGCGGAAGACTGGATTTCGGACGTGCGCCGCTATGCCGCCGCACAGCGCGCGCTCGACCTGATCGAGACCGCGGCCGTACTCGAGCCGCGCCGCTTGCGCGATGGCTCGGGCGAGCGGATCGACCAGCCCAGCCCGGTGGTCTCGCCGACGCCTGAAGGCTGATTATGCAGGCCCGCTGACGCAGCTATTTTCTTGTTTCCTCGCAGACATTCAATCCGCCGAAGCGTTCGGACGGAGCACATTTATACCCGCATTCGTAATCTTGAACTGGCCCTTTTCCGTGCCTTAGCAATTCGCTTTGAGCTGCCTCTTGGCAATGCTCGAATGTTTTGAAGCCTTTGATGGTGTATTCGGTGATAGAGCCGTCGTCGGACTCGTTATAAAGGTAGGCATCCCATTGCTGGGGGCGATCATCGCAAGCGGCGAGCATCAACAACGATAGAACTGCGAGCCTCACTCACTTACTTATCTCCGTGGTTTCGACGTCTATCACGGCCCTAGACAAACTCACCCCTGCATCAGCGCAGGGACGTCTCCGCTGACGCCGCGCGCCTCGTCCATGAACCAGCGCTTCAGCGGCGCCAGCCGCTGTACGCCCGCCATGCCGAACCGCCGGATCGCCGAGGCACCGGGGCCGGGCACGCCGAACAGGCGGGTCAGCCCGTCGGTCGCGAGCGAGACCATGAAGCTATCGAGCCCGCGCCAGCTTTCGTAGCGCTTGAGGAGCTCGGCATCGCCCGGATCGAGGCCCCGCCGCTTGCCCTCCGCGATCACCTCCACCAGCGCGCCCGCATCGCGCAGGCCGAGGTTGAGGCCCTGGCCCGCGATGGGGTGGATGCCGTGTGCCGCATCGCCGACCAGCGCGAGGCGATGGTCGATGATCTTCGCCGTGTGGTGGAAGCCCAGCGGATAGGAAGAACGCGGGCCGTTCGCTTCGAGATCGCCGAAGATGCGGCCCATCCGCTTCTCGACCTCCGCGATGAAGGCGCGGTCGCCCAGCGCGAGCACGCCGTCGCCGTCCTTCTCGTCCACGGTCCACACCAGCGCGCTGCGGTGGCGGCCCTGCGCGTCGTCGAGCATCGGCAGCAGCGCGAAGGGCCCTGCGGGATAGAAGATTTCCCACGCGACATTGTGATGCGGTTTGGAGTGAATCAGCCCGGCGATGATCGCGCGGTGGTTGTACTGCCAGTTGGCGATGGTGAACCCGGCTTCCTCGCGCGTCGGCGAGCGGCGACCCTCGGCGGCGACCATCAGCCGCGCTTCGAGCACGGTGCCATCGGCCAGAGTGGCTGACACGCCGTGGTTGCCACGTTCGCGCCGGGTCACGTCCGCAGGCGCATGCCAGGCGATCAGGGGTTCGTTCTTGGCCGCCTCGAACAGCGAGAGGCGCAGTTGCCGGTTGGCGAACATGCGGCCGAGCGAGCCTTCGCCTTCCTCGGGCGCGAAGTCGATCCGCCCTGGCTTCAGCTGGTCGGACACCGCGATTTTCTCGATCGGGCAGCCATGCTCTTCGAGCGAGTCGGCGAGGCCGATATTGGCGAACAGGTTCCAGCTGGCGGTGGAGATGGCCGAGGCGCGCCCGTCGAAGCCTTCCGCCGTCAGGCTTGCCGGATCGGCGCGGTCGACCACATGGCTGGTGATGCCCTTCTTCGCCGCCGCCAGCGCCAGCGTCATGCCGACGAGCCCGCCGCCGAGGATGAGGAGATCGCGCGTGTCGGAGGGTTTGGGCTTGGTCGGCATCGGGGGCGTTCGCTCGCTTGTTTCGGCTTCGCGACAGCACTAGGCCGCTGGCGATGACCCGCGCAACCCTCACCGAAGCCCGTTGGCTCATGGCGCTGCTTTTGGCGGTGCTGGCGGGTGCGTTGCTGCCGGGCGCGGCGAGCGCGCAACAGACCAATATCGATGCGCGGCTGGTGGTCGAAGGGCCAGTCCAGCCGGGCGGCGAGACGCGCATCGCGATCCGCTTCACGCCGGTTTCGGACGAATGGCACGGCTACTGGTCCAATCCGGGCGATGCGGGGCTGGGGATGGAGGTCGCGTGGGATCTGCCCGATGGGGTGACGATCGGCGAATTTCGCTATCCCGCGCCGGAGCGCCTGCTGATCGGCGACTTGATGAACCACATATTCGAGGGCGAATATGCGGTGGTCGCGCCGTTGCGGGTGGCCGAGGGGGCGGCGCTGGACGGTCCGTTCGCGCTGCGCGGCACCGCGAACTACCTCGCCTGCACCGATGCCATCTGCGTGCCGCAAGAGGCGCAGCTGCGCGCTGTCGTCGCGGTGGGCGAGGGCGCTGCCGATCCGCGTTTCGCGCGGTACCAGAGCGCGCTGGCCGCGCCGCTCGACAGCCCGGCGCGCGTCGCTATCGAGGGCGATGTGCTGCGGCTCGCCATCCCGCTGCCCGCTGCGCTGGAGGTGGGCGAGCCGCATGTCTTCGTCGAGACCCGCGATCTCGTCGCCTACGCCGCACCGCAGGCGTTCTTCCGCGACGGCGACCTGCTGGTGGCCGAAATCCCGCTGTCGGACGGCGGCGCGCGGCCCGATAGGATCACCGGCATCGTCAGGCTGGGCGACGGAACCGGCCTGTCCTTCGCCGCGCAGCCGGGCGAGGTGCCGACCGGCGGCGAGCCGATCCGCAGCGGGGGCGATCTGCCGCCCTGGTGGGTGCTCACCGGCGCGGCGCTGCTCGGCGGGCTGGTGCTCAACATCATGCCCTGCGTCTTCCCGATCCTCTCGCTGAAAGCCTTGTCTCTCGCGAGGGCAGGCGGGAGCGAAGGCGCGGTGCGCAAGGATGCGCTGGCCTATACGGCGGGCGTGGTGATCGCCTGCCTTGCGCTCGGCGGCGTGCTGCTGGGCCTGCGTGCCAGCGGCGAAGCGGTCGGCTGGGCGTTCCAGTTGCAGGAGCCGGGCGTGGTCGTCGCGTTGTTCCTGCTCGCCGTGGCGCTGACGGCGAACTTCCTCGGCGCTTTCGAGATACCGGGGATGGCGATTTCCGGCGCGGGCGGTAGCAGCCGGGGGAGCTTCGCCACCGGGCTGCTCGCCGCCTTCGTCGCAACGCCCTGCACCGGCCCTTTCATGGCGGCGGCTCTGGGCGCGGCTCTGGTGCTTCCGGCCGGCTACGCACTCGGCCTGTTTGCCGCGCTGGGGCTGGGCCTCGCGCTGCCCTTCCTCGCGCTGGGCTTCGTGCCCGCACTGCGCCAGCGCCTGCCGAAGCCGGGTGCGTGGATGGAGACCTTCCGCCGCTGGATGGCGCTGCCGATGGGGCTGACCGCGCTCGCGCTCGGCTGGCTGGCCTGGCGGCTGGGCGGCTGGGGCTGGCTGGCGATCGTCGCGGGTTTCGCGCTGATCAGTGTCGGTCTGCTGGTGCAGATCGGGCGCGCGCAGCGAGCCTCGCGTAGCGCGCTGCTTTCCGGCCTCGCGCTCGCGGCGATGGCGGTTCTCGCGGTGCTGGTCATTCCCGAGCCGCAACCGCCCGAGGCTTCGGCGGACCTGCTTGCCAGCCAGCCCTTCAGCGAAGAGGCCCTTGCCGAAGCACGCGCCGCCAACCGCCCCGTGTTCGTCTATTTCACCGCCGACTGGTGCGTCACCTGCAAGGTCAACGAAAGCGTGGCGATCGAACGCGAGGCGACCGCGCAGGCGCTGGAAGAGGCAAACGCGGTGGTTCTACGCGGCGACTGGACCCGCCGCGATCCCGACATCACCGCCTTCCTGACGCAGCAGGGCGTGGCGGGCGTCCCGCTCTACCTGTGGTATGCGCCCGGCACGCGCGCGCCGCAGCGCCTGCCGCAGGTGCTCACTCCGCGCTCGGTGGAGGATCTTGCCCGGGCCGCGACGAAGCCTGCCGCACGGCAAGCCGACACGCCTCAATAAGGTCGCGCGGGGCCTCGCTCTCGTTGAGCACCAGTGTCCCCGCCCCGGGGACGGTCATCTGCACTTCGCGCAGGCCGGTCAGCGCATCGAGCTTCTCGGACGCGAGCGGGAGCGTGCCCTCCCACAGGAAGGCGCGGCCATTGTCGACCGCTTCCACCGCCATACGCTCCTTGTGGCCATTGCCGACCAGCGCCATCAGCGCCTGCGCGCCCTCGTCGGCGCGGGCGAAGCGCGTGATCCGGACCCGGGCCTCTTCCTCGCTCCCCTCGTCGGCGATCTCGCAGGCCAGCGCGGCGAGCGGCCGCTGGCCGGGGATGCCGTAGAGCATGCGAAGCGGTGTCTGGCTCGGGGCCCACACCGCGCCCTCCGCATCGGGGGAGGGCTGCGGCTCGCTGGCGTAGGTCGCCGTATCGGGCGGATCGGCGCGGCCCTCGTACCTGTCTGCTGCGGGCGGCTGGCATGCGGCGAGCGCGGCCACCGCCAGCAAAGCCGAGGTATATCGCAGGCGGATCACCGGCTCAGCGATTGCGGATGAAGGCGCGGATATCGGCCGAAAGCTTCGCCCGATCCTCGTCGCGAATATACATCATGTGGCCCGCATCGTAGTAATGGAACTCCAGCCGGTCCTGCGGGATGCCTGTGCGGTTGAGCGAATATTCCGCGCCGAAGAAGGGCGTCGCGAAATCGTACCAGCCCTGCGCCACGAAAGTCCGCAGCTGCGAGTTCTGGCGCATGGCCTGGCCGACGAAGGGCGCGACGTTGAGATAGGCGCCCCGGCCCCGGCCCGAGAGCGACCAGTCCCAGTTGCGGCCCGGATCGCTGCCGATGGCCTGGTATTCGCGGTCGGTCTCGAAGCCGAGTGTGTCGCGCGCCCACGAATTGATCGCGGCGGTATAGCCTGCATCGATCCCGTAGAAGCTCGGGTCGTTGTCGGGATATTCGCCCGCATTGTCGTAATCGCGGCCCGTGTAGCGGCTGTCGAGCCGGCCCACGGTCAGCCCCCGGTCGCGCAGCAGCTCCTTGTAGAAGCGCTGGTCGGTCACCCGCAGATCCGCCTGTTCGAGATATTCCTCCGACAGACCCGTCAGCCGCGACATTTCGGCACGCACCGCCGCGCGCTCGGCCTGCGGCAGATCCTGCCCTTTGAGCAGTGCGGTCGCATAGGGGCCGATGGCGAAGCGGCGCGCCTGTTCGGCGATCGCCTCGACCGAAGGCGCCTCAGCCTTGCCGTGGTAGTAGGCGGCGGTCGCCATGTTGGGCAGCGCCATCACGTAAGCCATCTCGTTGCCCGGCGTGGGCTCGCGCGCGGCGAAATCGAGAATGGTCGAAATCAGGATCAGGCCGTTGAGGCCGACATCGTTGTAGGTGGCACCTTCGAGTTCGCGCACGACCATCGCGGTGCGCGTGGTGCCGTAGCTTTCGCCGCCGAGATATTTGGGGCTGTTCCAGCGGCCATTGTCGTTGATCCAGCGGCGGATGACCTTGGCCACCGCGCGCGCGTCCTGCTCCAGCCCGTAGTAATCGTCCGGGTCGCCTCCGTCGGTCAGGTAGCTGAAGCCGGTGCCCGGCGGGTCGATGAAGACGAGGTCCGCGACGTCGAGCAGCGAGTCCGGGTTGTCGAGGATGGGGTAGGGCGGCGCGCCATCGTCGCGCGCGTCGCTGGGGATCGCCACGCGCTTGGGCCCGAAGGCGCCCATCTGCAGCCAGACCGATCCCGAGCCCGGCCCGCCGTTGTAGATGAAGAACACCGGGCGCGATGTGTCGCGCGGATTTCTAACGTAGCTGGTGGTGACGATGACCGCCTCGGGCGTGCCGTCGTCGGAAGAGAGCACGTTTTCCTTGATCGTGGCGGTGTAGGACACCCGCTGTCCGCCGAAGGTGCCCGACAGGTCGCGACTGCGCACCTGCGGATCGATGCTGGTGGCCGCCTGCTCCTTCGCGGCGCCGTCCTGCGCGGCGAGGGGGGCAAGCGGGAGGAGAGCGCCCGCCAGCGACAGGGCGGCGGCGCGGCGGACGTTGGACATTGGTGTTTTCAGCATGATGGGCGGTATGTCGCGGCGCCTGCGCGGGGTCAATCGCTAGGCCGTCGCGCGGCCCGTTCAGCCACAGTTGCGCACGAAATCCGCGGCTTCCTGCGACGGCGCTATGCCGATCTCATCCTCGCCATCGATATCGACCGTGATGGTGCCCTGGCCGGAGCCGATGACCCGCGCGAGCTGTCCGGCATCGTCTACCTCGCCTTGCCACAGCGATCCGCCGAGTTCGCTCTCCTCGCCGGTCACGCGTACCAGCGCCTTTGCCCGATTGCCGAGAATGTTCATGCTGGCGACGCGCTCGCCGTCGAGCGGGCGGCCGACGATGCGCTGGAGGGTCAGCGTGCCATTGGCGCAGCGGATCGAGAGCATCGCTTCGCTTTCGGGCGGGCCGAAGGCGGCGCGCGCTTCGTCGATGAACCAGCGCGCGTTCGCGGGCGCGCCTGCTTCGACCTGCGCAGCCCGGTTGGCGCCCTTGTCCGGCTCCGCGTCGAGATCGCCCGACGCCGTGCCTTCGACCTCGGCGATGTTTTCGGGCGAGGGCTGCTCGTGCGTCCCGTCCTCGGGCGCGGGCTCGCACGCGGCGAGTGCGAGGGCAGCGGTGGCGATGCAGGTAATGGCGACAGGGGCGATGCGCATGGGATTCCTCCCGTTCCGGCTTGAGTCCACGAAACGGGCGAAGGGGAGGGGCGTTCCTGTCAGGTTTACGTCAGGACGTAGCGTAGATCGCCGGACGGTAACGAGGTTCTGGAATAGGCAAGCTGCGTTCGCGCGCGACTTCGAGCCACCCTTGGATCGCATCATTGATATTGGCGACTGCCTCGCTGCGGGTGTCGCCGTGCGCCGAACATGGCTTGAGATCAGGCACATCCGCGATCCAGCACTCGTCCTCGGAGGACCAGAACAGATTGATATGGTAATGGGGCTCGCTCACGGCTCGATATATAGGCCGTGTTCCTCTACCAGTTCAAGAAATTCGCGGACCTGATAGCGCTTGGCGTCTTTCCCGCTCGGCTGGACCGGGAAGGGGCGGCTGAGCTTGGGGTGCACATATTGCCGATGGCTGCCGACCGTGCGAGCCTTCTCGAAGCCGAACGCGGCCAGCAACTTCTCGAAATCGCGAAAGCTGATAGCGGCGCGGGGATTTGCGAGCAGCTTGGCGTAGAGTTTATCGGGACGGGTCATATTAGTCTCCTGCCACCGATGTCAGCGATTTCGAATCGCGAGGCAATTTAAGCTTTTCAGGTTGCCGACCTTGTTCGGGCGATGACTCAGATCACCCACGGAATCCGTCACCCCGGACTTGATCCGGGGTCCAGCTTTCTTCTGGAACGATCGCGTCAGGTGGAGGGCTGGATGCCGAAACAAGTTCGGCATGACGGTGGAGGGATGGGCGCTCATTTCTTATCGCCGAGCGACTTGCCGATCTGGATGCCCGCGTAAGTGAAGGTGCCTGCGAGCATGATGAGGGCGACGATCAGGGAGACGATTTCGAAGGGGGTCATGGCTGCCTCGTTTTGAATGCAGCCAACCAATCAGAGCGAAATTCCCGCCGCGTCTAGTTCGCCGAAATCGCTTTCCACACAGAAAAAAATAGAATCGTTTAAAATCAGAACTTTGTCGATTCCGACTTCGATCGCCTCATGTGGCTCGCCACTAGGTCACTTCCCCCATTTCTTCTGCGTCCGCCCGTACCGCAGCTTGCGCGTCCCGGGCTTGCCCTCGTTACTCCGCCCCACACGCGCGGCCTTCTGCTCCCCCTCCGGCAAGCCAAGCTCGTCCGCCTCCAGCGCGCGGATCTCGTCGCGCAAACGCCCGGCTTCTTCGAACTCCAGGTTCGCGGCGGCTTCGCGCATCTTCTTTTCGAGGTCTTCGATGTAGGCGCGCAGGTTGTGGCCGACGAGCGGCGTGGCTTCGTCCTCGGGTGCACCGTCTTCGCCCTTGGTTGCGTGGGCGGTGATGTCTGCGATGGCGCGCTTGATGGTCTGAGGGGTGATCCCGTGTTCGGCGTTGTATTCGCGCTGTTTCTCGCGCCGCCGCTCGGTCTCGGCCATTGCGCGCTCCATGCTGCCGGTGATGCGGTCGGCATACAAAATCACCCGGCCATCGACATTGCGCGCGGCGCGGCCGATGGTCTGAATGAGCGAGGTTTCGGAGCGCAGGAAGCCTTCCTTGTCCGCGTCGAGGATGCACACCAGCCCGCATTCGGGAATGTCGAGCCCTTCGCGCAGCAGGTTGATGCCCACCAGCACATCGTACACGCCCAGCCGCAGGTCGCGGATCAGCTCGATGCGCTCCAGCGTCTCGACATCGGAGTGCATGTAGCGGACCTTCACGCCCGCCTCGTGCATGAACTCGGTCAGGTCTTCCGCCATACGCTTGGTCAGTGTGGTGACGAGCGTGCGGTAGCCCGCCGCAGCGGTCTTCTTGCACTCCTCGATGCAGTCCTGGACCTGATCTTCGACCGGGCGGATATCGACCGGCGGGTCGATCAGCCCGGTGGGGCGGATGACCTGTTCGGCGAAGACGCCGCCGGTCTGCTCCAGCTCCCAGCCGCCGGGGGTGGCCGAGACGCAGAAGGTCTGCGGCCGCATCGCGTCCCACTCGTTGAACCGCAGCGGGCGGTTGTCGATGCAACTGGGCAGGCGAAAGCCGTATTCGGCCAAGGTAATCTTGCGACGGTGGTCGCCGCGCGCCATCGCACCGATCTGCGGCACGGTCTGGTGGGACTCGTCGACGAACAGCAGCGCGTTTTCGGGCAGGTATTCGAACAGGGTCGGCGGCGGCTCGCCGGGCAGCCGCCCGGTGAGGAAGCGCGAATAGTTCTCGATCCCGTTGCAGCTGCCGGTGGCGGCGATCATCTCGAGGTCGAAATTGGTGCGCTGTTCCAGCCGCTGGTGTTCGAGCAGCTTGCCCTCCGCCTCCAGTTCCTTGAGCCGTTCGGCCAGCTCGAACTTGATGGCCTCGGTCGCCTGTTTCATCGTCGGGCCGGGCGTGACGTAGTGCGAGTTCGCATAGACGCGCACCTTGTCGAGCTTCGTGCCGGGCTTGCCGGTCAGCGGGTCGAATTCGACGATTTCCTCGATCTCGTCGCCGAAGAAGCTGATGCGCCAGGCGGTATCTTCGAGGTGGCTGGGGAACAGCTCGAGATTGTCGCCACGCACGCGGAAATTGCCGCGCGCGAAGGCATGGTCGTTGCGCTTGTATTGCAGCGCGACGAGCTTGCGGATCAGCTCGCGCTGGTCGACGCTCTCGCCCGTCTTGATGTCGAAGATCATCGCCGAATAGGTCTCGACCGAGCCGATACCGTAGAGGCAGCTGACGGAGGCGACGATGATGACGTCGTCCCGCTCCAGCAGCGCGCGCGTGGCCGAGTGGCGCATCCGGTCGATCGCCTCGTTCACGCTCGACTCTTTCTCGATGTAGGTGTCGCTGCGCGGCACGTAGGCCTCGGGCTGGTAGTAGTCGTAATAGCTGACGAAATACTCGACCGCGTTGTTCGGAAAGAAGCTCTTGAACTCGCCATAGAGCTGCGCGGCGAGGATCTTGTTGGGTGCGAGCACCAGTGCGGGCCGCTGCAATTGCTCGATCACCTTGGCCATGGTGAAGGTCTTGCCCGAGCCGGTCACGCCGAGGAGCACCTGCGTCTTCTCGCCGCCCTCCGCCTCGCGCACCAGTTCCTCGATCGCGGTCGGCTGGTCGCCTGCGGGTTCATAGTCGGAGACAAGCTCGAAGCGCTTGCCCGGCATCGATTTCTCTGGCCGCGCGGGCTTGTGCGGCGTGAATTCGCCTGTGGTGTCGGGCTCGTCCAGCCCCCTGCGGATTACGAGTTCTGCCATGGGGCCAATATGTGAGTCGCACCAGTTCCCCGCAATGGCGGTTGTGACGAGACGACCGGCCCGATAGTCTGCGATCGAAGGGTCCACCCGTTTAACGACCTGGGGGAGAAAACCATGCGCACGATCCTTGCAGCAACCGCCTGCCTCACCTTGCTCGCTGCCTGTTCGGACGGTGGCGCCGATACGGACGGCGCCGATACGGACGGCGACGGTGCGATCACCAGTGAAGAGGTCGCCGCCGAGGCGGCTACGGGCGACGACGTAACCATGCGCGCGGGCCAGTGGGAGCACAGGATCGAGTTCACCGAGCTCGACATGCCGGGCGTGCCCGAGAATATGCAGGGCATGGTCAAGCAGAACATGGGTGGCGCGGGCATCACCACCACCACCTGCCTGACCGAGGAAGAGGCGAACCGCCCCAAGCCCGATTTCTTCGGCAGCGAGGACCACCAAAACTGCACCTACGAGGAATTCGACCGGACCGGCAATCGCATGACCCTGCGGATGACCTGCGATACAGGCAACGGCGGCACGGCGAAGGTCGCGATGGAGGGCGAATTCGGCGAGGAACGCTTCACGCTGAGCATGGACAACCGGATTTCCGGCACGCCTGCAGGCGACATCGCCATGCAAGGGACGGTCACGGGCACGCGCATCGGCGATTGCCCCGGTTGATCCGAAAGGCTAGCGGCGCACCCCGGGATACAGGCAAGGGGTGACTCTCAGAAAAATGCGTAGCGTATTTGCGGGCGGCATCGCCCTTGTTCTGGCCGCTTGCGGCGGGCCGGTTCCCGACGCCGAGGAAACGGAGCTGGTTTCGGGCGAGGATATCCGGCTGCAACCGGGCCTCTACCGCACGCGCATATCGCTGGGCGGCGCGGGCGAGGGCGGCGGCGCCATGCAATATGCCGACGACAACGAATGCCTCACGCCAGCGGATGTCTCGGGCGGCTATCGCCGGATGCTGCTCGACATGCAGGGGCGCGACAGTTGCCGGTTCGAAAGTTTCGATCTGAACGGCGAGGAACTGGACGCGGTGATGATATGTGCGGGCGATGAGTTCCAGCCCGAGACCGAGGCGCGGATCTCCGGAACGCTTACCCCCACCGCAACCGACCTGCGGCTGACCGTGGCGGGTTTCGAGGATGGTGCGGGCGGGGTCGACATGCGTGTCACCAGCGAACGGATCGGCGACTGCTCCGAGGGGGCCGAATAGCGCTCATCGCGCGCGCCCCGGATTGTGCCGCGCCGGGTCAACATTCATCAAGCCGGAAACCCTCGCGCGTGTGCCGCATTCAGTAAGCGTGCAAGCATTCCGGCGGAAATCCCTGGCCCTGCCCGAGGGCGTGAGCGGCTTCACCGCGCTGGCCGACAGCGAGTGGGCGCGCCGCATCGAGCTTGCGCGCGAGCCCGACCCCGACGGCGCACGGAGCCCGCGGCTATGGCTGCTGCTGCGCGAGCTTGGTTACCTGTTCGAGCCGCTGCGGCGGTTCTATCGCAGCATCTTCAAACCCTTCCGCCTCGCAAGGACCGCCAACCCCCGCATGGTGATGATCCTGCCCGGTTTCGGTGCCAACCCCATACGCATGCGCTATTTCGCGCGCCGGCTCGAAGATGCGGGCCACACGGTCAAGCGCTGGGGCTGCGGCTATAACTGGGGCTTTTCCGAGGATGTGTTCGACCGGCTGGAAGATCGGCTCGACGATCTGTACGCCCGCGCCGGACAGCCCGTGGTGCTGGTCGGCTGGAGCCTCGGCGGGCTCTATGCGCGCGAACTGGCGAAGCGGCGGCCCGAAGAAGTCGACCGGGTGATCTCGATGGGCTCGCCCTTCTCGGGCTCGCTACGCGCCAATAATGTCTGGCGGATCTATCAGGCGATCGCGGGGCACCGGGTGGACGAGCCCAAGCTTTCGGCCCAGCTTTCGCGCAAGCCGCCGGTCGAAACCATCGCCCTGTGGAGCCCGCGCGACGGGGCGATCAGCCCGCGCTCGGCCGCCGGCTATCCGGGCGAACGCGACCGGGCGGTCGCGCTCAGATGCAGCCACATGGGCTTTTCCTATTCGCCCGAGGCAATCCGGGCGGTCGCGCGCGAGATCGACTTCCCCCCGCCGGGCGCAGCCTCACGCGCCTGATCGGCCACAAATAGTCAGCGACAGAAGGACCCGCCGCCGACCTCCAGGTGGAGGTGATCGGCATGGGCGGCATTGTAGTCGGGGCTCAGCACGGTGCCGAAACGCTTGCAGGCGCTTGTCCGCACCACCCGCAGGAACTCGCGTTCGGCCGGGCTGCCGCCGGTCCAGTCGCCATCGACCGAAATGCGCCGCCCGTCGGCCAGGACGAAGGCGGCGACGTCTATGGCCTCGGCCCGTGCATGGGCGGACCGGCGGTTGCTGCCCGCAACATTGCGGCACGAATAGCTGCCATAGGTCTCGATCCGCGCGAGCGTGCTGCCGAGATGAACCCGTGCCGCGCGATCGACGCCGTAGCGTGCCCAGCCCGCGAAGGTGCTGGCCGTCTCGCAGGTGACAGGGCCGAGATTGCCGATCGCGAAGCGGGTGACATCGCCCTGCAGCCCGCCCAGCGATACCGTGTCGACCCGCGTGCAGCCGGGCGCGTCGAAGGCATTGGGGAGCGGCGAGTATTCCGCCCCGCTGGCGCTCAATTGCGCAAGGCATTGCTGGCCCGGCAGGCCGGGCGCGGGCATGCCGGTCTGGCTCGCGCCGCGCGGGATAGGCGGCGGCGTGCGGGCGTCGCTCGTGCGATTGGCGGCGGGCAGCACCTGGCAACCGGCCAGGACTGCCGCCAGCGAAAGGGCAAGGGCAGGTTTCGATCCGCGCATGACGATCACGATTATCGCTCGTCAACGCTGAACGTTTCCCTAAGCGAGGCGCCGACCGGATCGGAGGGGAAACATTCTGCGATTCCGCCTGTTCCACAGACACGCACACCAGAGCAGGGCAGTTTCAGGAAAGGCCCCCCACATGCAGCGCTTCACCGACAGAACCGTTATCGTAACCGGCTCCTCCTCCGGCATCGGCGAGGCGATAGCCCGCCGGTTCGCCAGCGAGGGTGCGAATATCGTTCTCAACAGCCGCAGCCGCGAGGATCTGGAGAAGGTGGCGGCCGATCTGGACGATGCGCGCACCCTGATCGTCGATGGCGACGTGTCGAGCGCGGATTTCGCGAAGGAAATCGTCGCGAAAACGGTCGAGCGCTTCGGCGGGCTCGATTGTCTCGTCAACAATGCCGGGACGGCGGCCGCGGGCCCGCTTGCCGAGGCGAGCGACGGAGATATCGACACGGTGATCGACATCAACGTGAAAGGCACGCTGTATCTGTGCCGCGCGGCGATCCCGCATCTCGCCAGGAGCGATGCGCCGGGCGGCGGGTCGATCGTCAACACCTCCAGCGTTTCGGGCACCGGCGGCGACTGGACCATGCCGATCTACAACGCGAGCAAGGGCGCGGTGACCAACCTCACCCGCGCGCTGGCGCTGCAACTCGGCGGGCAGGGGATCCGCGTGAACGCGGTGTGTCCCTCGCTCACGCGGACCGAGATGAGCGACGGCATCCGCGAGAAGCCCGCTTTGATGGACGCCTTCCTGCAGCGCATCCCGCTGGGCCGTCCGGGCGAGCCGGAAGACGTTGCCGCCGTGGTCGCCTTCCTCGCGAGCGAGGATGCCCGCTTCGTGACGGGCGCGAACCTGCCGGTCGATGGCGGGGTCAGCGCATCGAACGGCCAGCCCAATTTCATGGCCTTCCAGTAGGGGGCGATCGATGGGCGGCGTGCCGATGGCGATAGTGACGCTGCTGATGGCGCTTGCCTTCTCGATGGTGCACCTGTTCGTCGGGCGCCTGCGCTTCCTCGACGTGACCCCGCGCAGCCGCTGGCTGAGCTTCGCCGGTGGCGTCGCGGTGGGATACGTCTTCCTGCATGTCATGCCCGAACTCGCGGCGCATGCGACGACCTTCGAGCGCGCCACGGGGCTGGACGCGGCGGCGGCGGAAGGCGCGGTCTATGTGCTGGCCCTGCTCGGCCTCGCGCTGTTCTACGGGGTGGAACGCGCGATCGTTTCGAGCCGTGGCGGGCGCCAGGAGGACGAGACGCCCGACCGCGCGATCTTCTGGCTTCATATCGGGGCCAGCGCGCTGCTGGTCGCGATCATCGCCTATCTGCTCAACAACCGGGAGGATGTGGGCTGGGTCGGGCTTGCGCTGTTCTTCGGGGCGATGATCCTCCATTTCGTCACGGCCGATTTCGGTACGCGGAGCACCCATCCCGAAATCTACGATACCCGAGGGCGCTGGCTGCTCGTCGCGGCGACGATGCTCGGCTGGGCAGCGGGCCTGCTGGTCGACCTGCCCGAACTGGCTATCGGCGGTCTGTTCGCCTTCGTGGGCGGCGGGATCATCCTGCTCGTCCTCAAGGAGGAACTGCCGGAAGAGCGCCGCAGTCACTTCCTGCCCTTCGCGCTGGGCGCCGCACTCTACACCCTGCTGGTGATCGGCGAAGTGCTCCTGCGTCAGTCCTCGTAGGACGTGAAGGTGACGATGAGCACATCGAGATCGCGCGTCGGCTCGTAGTCGGTCTTCACCACCTCGAAGCGTGTCGGGCCGATCTTCTCGACCCCGTTCATGCAGAAGCTGACGAGGTTTTCGGTCGATCCCTTGTCGACCACCAGGCGGAAATGTTCGATCGGGCCGCTCCAGTTGGCACCGGAAGACAGAACGTAGGCCAGCCAGGTCTCGGTCATGTAGGTCCGCATGCCGTCGCCCGTGCCCTCGGCCAGCCGCCGGTCGACCCCGGCGAGGAAATAGTCGTCGACGCAATATTTCTCGCGGTATTCGGCCAGCAGGCTGTCGGGCTCCTGGGTGCGATACTGAGGATAGAGAGAGCTGCCCGCGCTCCCGCCGATCATCGGCACGTACTCGTGCCGCACCGCGACCTTGCTGTTGGGCGCGAAGCTCTGTTCGCGCACGAAGAAGGTCGCTGCTTCCCACGCAGGCACCACGCGTTCGCCGAAAAGCGGATCGCGCACGGCCCAGCCCTGTGCCAGCAGAGGGGCGAGCTCGGCGTCCGAAAGCTGCGCGAAGGGATTGCCCGCGTCGCTGTCGCTCCAGAAGGCGGGCCAGCCGCGCTGGGCGATCTCGTCGGTCACGTCGCGGGTGCCGATCATCGCGCGGTCCATCTGCTGCAGGCGCACCGGCTGCCCGTCGACATAGGTCGCGAAGCCGAAGCCCGACCAGTCCTCGCTCGCGTCGTAATAGAAATCGCGCGTCAGAAGCCCGCGCGGCTGCGAGGGCATCGGAAAGGCGATGGTGATGTCGACATACTCGTCGGTCGGGTTCTCGAACACGTAGTCGACCTTGACCAGATCGGCGGAGAGGAACAGGTCTTCGCTCAGCAGCTTCAGGTCGTCCGATGGCTTGAGCACGATCCCGCCGAGCGAGATTTCGGCCTCGGAATCATTCGCCGCGATCGGGCTGGCGAGCATGAGGCCCGCAACCGCGAGCAGCGCGGCGCGCGGCAGGAATTTGGCAAGCATGGTGGCGGCTCCCCCCCAAAGGAACAAGCATATCCAATGCGACCCGGGCCGCATCATACCATAAATGCGGCTGGCTTGAAGGCGCTTAGCGGCCGGGCACGTCGTCGGGTGTCTGGACCTGTTCCCACAATTCGATCTTTACCCCGTCGGGGTCCATCAGCCAGGCGAACTTGCCGTAGCCTTCGTCGACATGGCCCAGGATTTCGACCCCCTTGGCCTTGAGCTGTTCGACCATGCCGTCGCAATCGTCGACCCGGAGGTTGATCATGAAGCCGCCGGTGCCGGGGCGGATATACTCATCGTCGGGGAAATGGCTGATGAGCGAGTAGGGCCTTTCGTGCGGTTCGTCCGCCCAGGCGAGCTGCGGGCCGTACTCGCCGCTCAGGCCGAGCACTTCCTCGTACCATTTTCGCGTCGCCGCGGGGTCTTTGGCCACGTAAAAGACGCCGCCCAGGCCGGTTACTCTCGCCATTGCCCGCATACTCCCTGTCGAGGCCCTCCATGCGCGGAGCCACGCCATCCTAGCACATTCCGACGGTCGCGCGACACGCTCCTCGCGTCACCACTTGACGGCTCCAATTTAGGAAATTAGCTAAATAACTATGAGCAGTGTATTCGAGGCCCTGTCCCACCCCATCCGCCGCGAGGTGCTCGAGATGCTGAAGGGCGGCGGAATGACCGCGGGCGAGATCGCGGAGCACTTCCCCGTCTCCAAGCCGACAATGTCCGGCCACTTCGCCAAGCTGAAGGAGGCGGGGCTGATCCAGGGCGAGAACCGCCGGGGATCGGTCGTCTACACGCTCAACATGTCGACGCTGGAAGAGGCGCTGCACGGGTTCATGGGCCGGATGGGCCTGGGCCGCGAACCCGTTGGCAGCGCGCCCCTCGGCCGGACCGGAAAGGAACCGCAATGAAAGTCAGATCGCTTCTGCTCGTCAACCTGCTGGTCGCCGCGCTGATGGCCGCCTACGCGTTCTGGGCTGCAGGGCAGCTTCCGCCCGGTACCGAACTGCCGACCCACTGGAATGCCGCGGGCGAGATCGACGATACCATGCCCGCGCTTCAGGCGCTGCTGCTGCCGGCAGGGATCGCACTGTTCATCGGGCTGGTCTTCGCCGTCATCCCCGCGATCGAGCCGCTGCAGCACAAGCTGGAAGGCTCGGCCCCGCTGTTGCGAGCCAGCTGGGTCGCGACGCTGGCGCTGATGGTCGTGTTACAGGGCTTCGTGTCGGCACCGATCTTCGGCGCGAGCCCCGGACCGGGGGTGATCATCGTTCTCGTCGGCCTGCTGTTCGTCGTGCTCGGCAACATGCTGCCGAAGTCGCGGCCGGGCTTCTTCGTCGGCATCCGCACGCCCTGGACGATCACCGATGCGGACAACTGGATCGCCACGCACCGCCTGGGCGGCAAGCTGTTCCTGCTGGCCGGGATCGCGATGATCCTTGCCGGGCTCCTCGACATTTCGAGCGAGGCGCGCGTGTTCGTCGTGCTCGGCAGCACCATCGCCGCCGCCGCGATCCCTATGGTCTATAGCTGGTGGCTGTGGCGCTCCGGGCGGGTCGAACGCGGCTGATCCATAGGGCCTGAGCCTGAGCCGTATGCCGGGCGAAAGCGGGGTAGCGGACCATCGCCGCTACCCCTGGAATGTCCTTCCGCGTCAGCTGCGCGAGGGGTAGATTCCCACGGTCGCGATGCAGGTCGTCACCGCGAGGAACGGCTGCATGTTGTTGACGGGGATGTTTCCGCCGGTGTTGCCCACCACGATGGCGCTCGGGTTCATGGAGACATCGGCGGGCCCCGGGGCGTAGATGTTCTGGCTGTCGGGGAAGTCCGCCATCAACCCGTTGGTCGGATTGTCGGAGGTGCCGGGGACGTCGTGCGCCCGCAGCGTCGCCTGGTGGTTGTGCGAGGGCAGGTTCGAGACCAGCAGCGTATTGGTTTCCGTGCCCCCCATTTCGCCCCAGGTGCGCGTGGTCAGCCCGGTCCCCCGCCCGGTTCCGATCATCGTGCGGCCCCGCAGATCGGGCAGACCGAAGGTCGTCCTGCCGTCGCCGCCGAAGGTCGTGCCGAGCAGCGAAAACAGAGCGGTGTTGGACGAGATCGCCATCAGCTGGCCGTTGGTGAACTCCCATCCGCGCGGACAGAAGTTGAAACCGAACTGCTGGATCTGGCCGATGAAGGGCTCCTGCGCGGCCGCCGGTGTCGCCGTGCCGAAGGTCGCCCCCGCCAGTGCGATAAGCGAGACTGCCGTTGCCTTGATTTTCATGATTATCTCCCTGTTTGCCGAATACGGCAGCAGGGCAATAACAGAAGCTTCAGGACTTGGCTATCGACGCTCCATTATTTTGCAGCGCAATATGTAATTCCGATCCGGTGGAAAAATCCTCCGAAGTGGTTACTATTTTCTTTCGCCTATGCTTGCTCCGGCTTTCAGGGGGCCGGGGAAAAGGCGAGCTCTTCCGGACGGGTCGCAAGGCTCACGACCACGATCGCGATGCATGCGGCAAGGAAGCCGGGGATGATCTCGTAGACGCCCGGGCCGCCCAGGAATTCGCTGTTCCAGCCCTGCGCGATCCAGAAGCCGACCGTGCCTGCGCCCACGATCAGCCCGGCGAGCGCGCCCCCGCCGGTCATCCGCGGCCAGGTCAGCGCCAGCAGGATCAGCGGGCCGAAGGCGGCGCCGAAACCGGCCCACGCATTCGAGACCAGGCCGAGCACTTCGCTCTCCGGGTCGCTCGCAACCCAGATCGCCGCCAGCGCGACGACCAGCACGCTCAGCCGCCCGACATTCACCGCCTCGCGCTCGCTTGCGTTGCGGCGCAGGAACAGGCGGTAGAAATCCTCGGTCAGCGAGCTGGAGGAGACCAGCAGCTGCGAGGAGATCGTGCTCATGATCGCGGCCAGAAGCGCGGCGAGCAGGAAGCCGGTGACGAGCGGGTGGAACAGCAGGTCGGCCAGCACGATGAAGATCGTTTCCGGGTCGTCGACCACCACGCCGTTACGCTCCGCATAGGCGCGGCCCGCAAGCCCGACGCCGAGCGATCCGAGCAGGCAGACGAACATCCACGCGAGCCCGATATTGCGCGCGGTCGCCACTTCGGGGACGCTACGCACCGCCATGAAGCGCACGATGATGTGCGGCTGGCCGAAATAGCCCAGGCCCCAGGTCACCGCGCTGAGGAAGCCGACGGCCGTCAGCCCCTCGGTCAGGCTGAGGAAGCCGGGCTGGATATCGGTCAGGCTGTCGCCCGCGCTTCCGCCGGGGCCGAACATCACCACCAGCGGCATGACCACCAGCGCCAGCAGCATGATGACGCCCTGCACGAAGTCGGTCAGGCTGACCGCCAGGAACCCGCCGACCATCGTGTAGGCCAGCACCACGCCCGCCGTCAGCCACACGCCGATCATGTAGTCGCTCATGCCCAGATCGGGCAGCAGCGCCGGAAACGCGGTCTCGAACAGCTTGCCGCCGCCGACGAGGCCGGCCGCCGAATAGACCATGAAGAACACCACGATCACGATCGCCGAGACCACGCGCAGCGCCACCGCCTGGCTGGGGAAGCGGTTGGCCATGAATTCGGGGATTGTCAGCGCATTGCCCATCCTTTCGGTCTGTTCGCGCAGGCGGGGGGCGACGATCACCCAGTTGAACACCGCGCCGACGAACAGGCCGATGCCGATCCACGCCTCTACCAGGCCCGCCGCATAGAGCGCACCGGGCAGGCCCAGCAGCAGCCAGCCCGACATGTCCGACGCACCGGCGGAAAGCGCGGCGACGCCGGGCGAAAGCCCCCGCCCGGCGAGCAGATAGCCTTCCGAAGTATCGGTCGATTTCTTCCAAGCAAATAGCCCGATCGCCAGCATGAGGACGAAGTAGGCCGCGAGCGAAATGAGTACCCCTGTCTGCATGGGCGGGGGAGTTAACGCCTCCCGGCCGGTTTGGCTACCGTGAGCGGAGGCGTGCGTGCGGCGGGACGACCCGGACCCGCGCTCAGCCTTGCGCGGTAGCCGCCGCCAGCCCCTGCTCGTCCAGCTTCGCGCGGCGCTTGCGGCAAGTGTCGCAGTTGCACACGGCACAGCCGCTTTGCCCGCAATTGCACGCCTGGCCGAGATGCGAGGCGCATTTGGTCAGCTCGTGAACCTGGGCGAGCAGCGCCTTCGCCTTCTCGCGCTCCTCCTCGATCAGGGTCTTCAGCCGCGCGCGGTCCGCTTCGTCCTGCTTCGCCTTCGCCGCGGCCTTCTTCGCATCGTCGGCGGCCTTCCGGTCGTCCTTCTCCTTCTGCTCGAAGGCTTTGACCAGCGCATCGAACCGCTCGTAATTCTCGCGCAGCGTGGCGATCTCCTCCTCCGCCTTGTCGGAGAAGGGCGCGGCGAGGTTGCTCGCGTCGGACAGCCGGTCGATCAGCTCGCTCTGCGACTTTTCGGCGAGCAGCCGGGCGCCGGTCACCGCATTGCCGTCCCCCACCAGACGGGCGACCTCGCGCGAGGTGCGGTCTTTCGCATCGAACACCGAATTGGCGCTCTGCTGAAACCCGTTCTTCTCCTTGTCGGTCAGGTCGCGGCGGCGGTCGACCAGCCGCACCTCGCGGTCGATCCGGGCCTTGAGATCGGCGTCGATCCGCTCGCGCGGCTCGGGGGTGGAGAGCGCGTGGCGGGCCAGCCAGCCGACCAGCGCACCCCCGCCGAGAAACGCGAGGGACGCCAGCAGCAACTGCGTGCTCCCCAGCGGCCAGTAACGCGGCCGCGCCTCGGTGCCGGGGTAGTCGTAGGCATAGGCATATCCATACCCGGCGGTGGCGCTTTCGGCGAGCCACCTGGCGAGCCACGGAGCGGCGAACAGCGCGACGAGCGAGAGGAACACGGCAAGGGCCAGGGCCACCATGCCATAAGTGGCGGAATTGTCGTTATTCATCGAAGCGAATCTCCATCGCTTGCTGACCCGTTAACCATATTGTCAGCGCGGGCCGGGATTGGGAAGCGGGGGGAAATGCCGATGATGGATTTGCGTGAGCGGTGTGTCGAACGGCCCGCGAAGCGCGCGGCCTGACACAGCTGACACAGTGTCCAAGGGTTGAAATCCACTCGATCAATGGAGCGGTTTCGATCGAGCGGATCGATCATGGCGCGAGGGGAGGCGACGGACGGCGAGAAAGAGCGGAGCCGGGTATAGCGATGGCGGGCCGAGTAGGAAAATCGGATCGCTCTAACGCGGGAGGAAATAGCCTTCCTCGGTGTGTCGTGCCGCGCCGGTCGCTACCAGCGTTTCGAGCACGTCGGCGACGCGCGCCTTGCGCTTGGCGGTGGTGCGCCCCTTGAACAGCGTCGCGAGCGCATCGGCGGGCAGCGGGGCTTCGGCTTCGTGCAGCAGATCGCGCAGCGCGCGAATCTGGTCGAGATCCTTGGCGGGCCAGGCACGTTCCTCGACCGCGCCCGCTTCGACCAGCTCCATGTCGAGCGCTTCCTGCCCCTTCACCTTATGGGCGAGGCGCGGCTTCTGGTATTCGGGGCGCAGCCAGCGCACGATGCCGCGCTTTTCCTCAGCCGCGCGTTCCTGGTTGAGGGCTACCAGCCGCACGAGAAGTTCCTCCTCGGCGGCTTCCTGATCCTCGGTCTTGTGCGGGCTGGGCGTGGTCGCGCCGGGCTTGCCAACCAGCCGCTGGCCGAGGTCTTCCCAGCCGTAGGCGGCGAAAACCTCGCGGTCGATATCATCGTGGATGTCCTTGAGCACCGTGATCTGCGCCGCCTTGGCGATGTCCAGTTCCTTCTCGCTGAGCGGAGCGACATCGGCCTTGGCATCGAGTTCGCGATAGCGTTCGAGGACATTGTACATGTCGGTCATGGTGAGGAAGTCGTGCGCCGCCAACCGCTCCTTGCGGAAGGCATCGAGACGCTCGCCGAGTTGGTCGAGCCTAGTGGATTGGGCGTCGGTAAGGACGGGGAAGGGGAAGGGGGCGAAATTCAGCGTTTTTACGTAAACAGGTCGATCTTCGAGCCTTCCGCCGGTTTCTAAGGCCCAGACCAAGTGAGGCCTACTTGACAGTGTCGCCAGATCAAGATTCTTGGAAAGACCAAAGTTGACCAGTTTGTTGTCTGGTAGGACGTCGGCGTCGAGAAATTGAAAAAAGCGATGCTTTGAGGTTTCGATGGTCGAAATGTAGCGGTTCTGGCTTTCCATAAAATCGCGGAAGGCTTTGCGCGCCTCACCAAATATCCACCAATTCTCGCGACTGAATTTGCGGCTGTTTTGGTCTCTTTCCGGCTTAACGCGGGTTAGAACTCGGTTGTACAGATGCGGCGCTTCCGTGGATAGCTCATTTTCGCTAAGTGCGAATAAATCGATTACATATCTGTTTAACCGTCCTTTCGCGAGATCATTGCCATTCAAGTAACGATAGACAAAGCGGCGCTCTTCTTGTGGGACAGCGTTGTATTCCGAGCCTTCGAGGATAAACCCTGCTCCTCTTAACTCCATTCCTCGACTGGATAGCAGCTCGTTCGCAATCAACCCGACCGCTTTTGAGAAATCCGCCCCAAGCGTCAGCTTTGTCGTAATTTTCCCCTCATCCGTCTCCAGCTTCACCTCGGGCGTATCGGTGTTCAGCCCGCTCTCGCGCACCACCTCGGCCAGCTTACCCAGCCGCTCGCCGCGCACGGCGACGGTCATCGCGATGCGCACCGCCGCCTTGTCGCTTGCCTTCAGCCAGGGGTGATCGGGAATGGCATAGACCAGCGATAGCGGCACACGCGCGTTCATGTGCCGCTCGACCACGCGGCGGCTAAAAGTCTGGGTGATCGAATTGGTGGTGATGAAGCCGAAGCGGCGTAGCGGATTCTCGCCCTTGGCGCCCTTGGGCGGCTTGGCGAGCAGGCGGGTCGCCGCCTCGTCCCAGAAATGCATCACGAAGTCCGCGCCGCCGGGTACGTCTTTGCGCACCTTCCACGCCGCCTCGGCATAGCCATCGCCCAGTTCGGCGCGCATGTCTTTCCCGCCGATAAAGGGCGGGTTGCCGACGATGAATTCGACCTGCGGCCACTCGGCGCGGCGCGGGTTCACATATTCGTACAGCTCCATCGTCGCGTCGGGATCGGGAATCGCCTCCCCCGTGATGGGATGCAGCTTCATCGTCTCGCCGTCCCACCGGGTCAGCGGCTTGCCAGACTCGTCGCGCAGCATCTCCATGCTGTCATAGGCGATCAGCGCGTCCTGCTCCTTGATCGTGCCGTAGGCATCCAGAATCGGCTCGCTTAATTCCGATGCCCCGCCCATCGTCCTGATCTGCCATTTCAGGTAGCCGATCCAGAGGACCAGGTCGGCAATGGGCACGGCGCGAGGGTTCAATTCCAATCCGTAGAATTGCGAGGGATCGACCGAGAAGCGCCCGCCCATGCGCGCAAGCTTCTGACCCTTGCTCTCGATGTCGGGGTAATTCCTGAGCAAGCTAGGCTCGCCCCCAAGCCCGGCAATTGCATCGAGCACCTCCCCCTCGAGGCGTTTCATCAACTCGAATGCCACATAGAGAAAATTGCCGGTACCGCAGGCGGGATCGAGCACGCGGGTAGTGCAAAGCCGTCGATGGAAGCTTTTGACTGCTTCAAGCGCCGCTTCGTCCTTGCCCTGCTTCTGCAGGTCGGTGACGAGCGCCTGCACTTCCTCCCAATCGGCGCGCAGCGGCTCGATGATGGTGGGGACCACCAGCCGCTCGACATAGACGCGCGGGGTGAAATGCGCGCCCAGCTTGCCACGCTCCTTGGCGTCGAGCGCGCGTTCCAGCAGCGTGCCGAAGATCGCCGGTTCGACATCCCGCCAGTCCTTGCGGCTGGCGAGCCAGAGTTCGCGGATATCGTCCGCCTCCAGCTTCAATGCCGTGCGCGTCTTGAACAGCGATCCGTTGAAGCGCTTGAGCGTGGCGTTGAGGTGCGGGGCGTAGCCGCCTTCGTCCATCACGCGCCACAGGCTTTCCAGCGCCGGTGCAAAGTTTTCCGGCGTCTCGACCATTTGTTCCAGCAGCTTCTCGAAGCCACTCTCGGGCAGCAGCCCGACGTCCTCCGCGAACATCGTGAACAGGCACCGCATCAGGAATTCGGCGATGTCTTTTGGCGCATGTCGTTTCTCGAGGCTGCGAGCGATCTTTGCGAGGCGCTTGGCAATATCCTCGGTCACCTCTGCGCTGATCTTGGCGGGATCGAGGCTGTGCGGATCGGTCCAGATCGCGCGCAGGCGATCCTGCACATCCGTATCGCGCAGGTCGTCGAGGGCGATGCGGTACGACTGGCGATCGGGGAAGTGTGCATAGTTGCGGCCCTGCCCGCTGAAGTCGGCATAGACCTCGATCACGTTGCCGATGTCAGCGACCAGGATGAAGGGCGGGTAGGCGTGGTCGTCGGGCAGAGAGCGGGCGTAGTCTTCCGCCTGCCGCTTCGCCGCGATCATCACCTTGTCCCAGCTCTTGGTGCCGCGCTTGGCGTGGCCGGGCTTCTGCTTCGTTTCGACGCCGACCAGCTCCAGCTGCTCGCTGGCGCGCGCCTTCTCGCGCTTGGCGGATTGCTTGGCTTCCCAGATGAAGCAGTCGCGCTTGTAGCAGTCGATCCGCCCGGTCGTGGTCGTGCCCCCTCCGTGGCGAAAGGTCACATTGCGTTCGAAGACGTAGTCGTTGAGGCGCGTCTCTTCGCGCGCAGGGGAGGGCTGCTCGACGCCCAACGCACCGGCGAGCCGTTCGACGAACAGCTGCGCGTTCGCCAACTCCGAGCCTCCGGAGGCTTCGAAGTCGGCGATCAGCTTGTCGATTGCGGCTGTGTCCACGTCCCCCATCGACCGTGTGATGCGATGGGAGAGCTAGGAATTCAAGCGGCTTACGCCTCCATCTTCCGCTTCGCCTTCTTGCGCTCGTGCGGGTCGAGGATGGCCTTGCGCAGGCGGATGTTTTGCGGGGTGACCTCGACCATCTCGTCGTCGTCGATATAGGCGATCGCCTGTTCCAGCGTCATCACGCGCGGCGGGGTGAGGCGGATCGCGTCGTCCTTGCCGGTGGAGCGGAAGTTGGTCAGCTGCTTGGACTTCATCGGGTTGACTTCGAGATCGTCGGGCTTGGCATTCTCGCCGATGATCATGCCCTCGTAGATCTTCGCGCCGCCGCCGATGAACAGCTCGCCGCGCTCCTCCAGCGCATTCAATGCGTAGGGCACGGCCTCGCCCGGCACCATCGAGATCAGCACGCCGTTCTGGCGGCCTTCGATCGGGCCCTTGTAGGCATCGTACTTCTCGAACAGGCGGTTCATGATCCCGGTGCCGCGCGTGTCGGACAGGAATTCGCCGTGGTAGCCGATCAGCCCGCGGCTGGGGGCGGAGAAGGTGATGCGCGTCTTGCCCTGGCCGGACGGGCGCATCTCGGTCAGCTCGGCCTTGCGGCGCTGCATCTTCTCGACGACCGTGCCGGAGAATTCGTCGTCCACGTCGATCACCACGGTTTCGTACGGCTCCTGCCGCTGCCCGTTCTCTTCCTTGAACAGCACGCGCGGGCGCGAGATGCCGAGCTCGAAGCCTTCGCGGCGCATCGTCTCGATCAGCACGCCGAGCTGCAGTTCGCCGCGCCCGGCGACCTCGAAGCTGTCCTTGTCGTCCGCCTCGGTCACGCGGATGGCGACATTGGTTTCCGCCTCGCGGGTCAGGCGGTCGCGGATCATGCGGCTGGTGACCTTGTCGCCCTCGCGGCCCGCGAGGGGTGAGTCGTTGACGGCGAAGCGCATCGCGAGCGTGGGCGGGTCGATCGGCTGCGCGGCGATCGGTTCCTTCACGCTGGGGTCGGCGATGGTGTTGGCGACGGTGGCCTTTTCGAGGCCGGCCATCGCGATGATGTCGCCCGCCTGCGCGCTTTCGACCGGCACGCGTTCGAGCCCGTCGAAGCTCATCAGCTTGGTCGCGCGGCCGACTTCGATCACCTTGCCGTCGCGGTCGAGCGCGTGGATCGGGTCGTTGACCTTGATCCTGCCCTGCTGGACGCGGCCGGTCAGCACGCGGCCCATGAAGTTGTCGCGGTCGAGCAGGGTGGCGAGGAAGGCGAAGGGCCCGTCGGTGTCGAGGCCGGGGGGCGGCACGTGGTCGACGATCAGCTTGAACAGCGGCTGGAGATCGCCCTCGCGCGCGTTCTCGTCCTCGCTCGCATAACCGTCGCGGCCCGAGGCCCACAGGCTGGGGAAGTCGAGCTGTTCGTCGTTGGCATCCAGCGAGGCGAACAGATCGAACACCTCGTCGAGCACTTCCTGCGGGCGCGCATCGGCGCGGTCGATCTTGTTGACCACGACGATCGGCTTGAGGCCCAGCGCAAGCGCCTTGCCGGTGACAAACTTGGTCTGCGGCATCGGCCCTTCGGCGGAATCGACCAGCAGGATGACGCCGTCGACCATGCTCAGGATACGCTCCACCTCGCCGCCGAAGTCGGCGTGGCCGGGCGTGTCGACGATGTTGATCCGCGTCGTGTCGCCGTCATGCTCCCACTCGACGCTGGTGCACTTGGCGAGGATGGTGATCCCGCGTTCCTTTTCGAGGTCGCCGGAGTCCATCGCGCGCTCATCGACGCGCTGGTTTTCGCGGAAAGTGCCGGACTGGCGGAAGAGCTGGTCGACGAGGGTGGTCTTGCCGTGGTCGACGTGGGCGATAATCGCGATGTTTCTTAGGGACACAGGAGGGTATTCTTCCGGGGAGAGGGTTGGGGAGGCATGCCAATGGCGTATGCTGCGCGCCTTAGACGTGCCCCTGCTGCGCCGCAACACACGAAGACCTGTTCCATTACGCTACGGCATGCGTGGCGATGTGCCGTTTTGGCAACAGATAGGGCGCAGGCCTGCGGAATCCGCACTTTTCTGAGTTGAGCGGCGCCCGGCTGGCGTTTATTGCTACGGCATTAAGCGCAAATCATGCGCACGGATTAGACAGAGAGGAAGCATCTGATGGCTCGTTCGTTCCCCGGCTCGGCCGGTTTCTCGCGCTACGCACTCTTCGCCGGCGTGGCGGCGCTCGCCCTGCCCGGGGTCGCGCATGCGCAGGACAACACGCCCGGCACCTCGGTCGACGGGGATCCGGCCGAAACCGAAGAGGAACTGCAGCGCGCGCTCGGTGGAAACAACGTCATCGTCGTCACCGCGACCAAGCGCGAACAGACCCTGCAGGAAGCACCCGTCTCGGTCAGCGTGACCACCGGCGATACGCTGGAGCGGGCCGAAATTCGCGACCTTCTGGACGTGCAGACGGTCACCCCGTCGCTGCGCGTCAGCCAGCTGCAGAACTCCTCCACCACCACCTTCATCATCCGCGGCTTCGGCAACGGCGACAATAATTTCGGCGTCGAGCCTTCGGTCGGCGTCTTCATCGACGGCGTGTTCCGCTCGCGCTCGGCCGGGGCCATCGGCGACCTTGCCAACGTCAACCGGATCGAGGTTCTGCGCGGGCCCCAGTCGACCCTGTTCGGCAAGAACGCCAGCGCGGGCGTGGTCTCGGTCATCACCCGCGAACCGCAGTTCGATTTCGGCGGTTCGGTCAGCGCGACTTACGGCAACTACAACCAGGTCGTGCTCAAGGGCGACGTCACCGGCCCGCTGACCGACAGTCTCGCCTTCGCCATCGACGGCGGGATGAACAAGCGCGACGGCTACGTTACCGAGCTGAACTCGGGCGAGGAGATCAACAATCGCGACCGCTGGAACGTGCGCGGCCAGCTGCTGTTCGACAATGGCGGGCCGCTGCGCCTGCGCGCGATCGGCGACTATTCCAAGATCGACGAGATCTGCTGCCAGGTGAACAACCTGGTCGCCGGGCCGACCACGCCGTTGATTTTTGCCGCGGGTGGCAACATCGTCACCAACGACTTCTTCGGCGACACCACCTACCTCAACTTCCTGCCGGTCAACGAAGTCGAGAGCTACGGCGGGTCGCTGCAGGCGGACCTCGAACTGGGCCAGCTGGGCCTGACCTCGATCACCGCCTATCGCGTGCTGGACAACTTCTTCAATCAGGACGTCGACTTCACCGGGCTCGATTTCGTGCGCGAATTCCGCGACCAGCGGGCGGAAACCTTCACGCAGGAAGTGCGCCTGACCTCCGATTTCGACGGGCCGCTCAACTTCCTGCTCGGCGGGTTCTACTACAAGGACGATGTGACGCAGAGCAGCGGCATCACCAACGGCGCCGACACGCGCACCTTCTTCGATCTTCTGGCGGGCAATGGCGTGCCCGGCACCCTCGCGGGTGTCGAAGCGGCGCTCGGCTTCCCGGCCGGTTCGATTTTCGCGCAGGGGCCCAGCACGCGCGAAAACTTCACCATGGATAACGAGAGCTATTCGGTCTTCGGCACCGTCGACGTGACGCTGCTCGACGATCGCCTGACGCTGACCGGCGGTTTCAACTATACCGACGACAGCAAGGAGTTCGCCCTCTCGCAGCAGAGCTTCGATCCGCTGGCGAACACCAACCTCGTCGATGCGGTGATCGTGGGCCAGATCGCGGCGGCGACCATGACTCCGCCCTCGCAGATCGGTCCGGCGGAAATCCAGGCGTTCGCGGCCGGCAACCCGGCCGCCTTCCAGGCGATTGCCGCGGCGGCGACCAATCCGGCGACCAACCCGCTGCTGGCACTGCAGCCGCTGCAGTTCCTGCCGCCCTTCCTGAGCGTTCCCAACGCGGTGGAAGACGGCAAGACCAACGACGACAACTTCAGCTACACCCTGCGCGCCTCGTTCGAGATCACGCCGGAGCTGAACACCTATTTCACCTACGCGACCGGCTTCAAGGCAAGCTCGGTCAACCTCTCGCGCGATAGCCGCCCGTTCCCGAGCGACTACACGCCGGGGCCCTATGGCAGCACCATCCTGGCGCCGAGCTCGCCGATCCTGAACGCAGGGCTGGCGGTGCCGAACCTGACCACCGGCACGCGCTACGCCGGGCCGGAGGACGCCGAGGTCTACGAAATCGGCCTGAAGGGGAACTATCCCGGTCTGTCGTTCAATATCGCGCTGTTCGACCAGACGCTGAAGGGCTTCCAGGCGAACCTGTTCACCGGCACCGGCTTCGCGCTCTCCAATGCCGAGGAACAGTCGACCCGCGGGTTCGAGTTCGACACGGTCATCACTCCGGCGGATCCGCTGGCGGTGACCTTCGCGATGACCTATCTCGACTCGGTCTACGACAGCTACGCCAACTCGCCGATCGGCGACCTTACCGGCGTGCGTCCGGGCGGCGTCCCCGAGATCGCCTTCTCGACCTCGGCGACCTACACCCACGATTTCGGCGCGAGCGGCAACCAGCTGATCGGCCGCGTGGATTACAGCCACGAGAGCAACGTGTTCATCAACAATGGCCTCAGCGCCATTCGCGACAACGACTTCCGTCGCGAAGTGAACCTGGTCAACGCCTCGCTCACGCTGGCGCTGGCCAACGGGCTGGAAATCGCCGGCTACGTCCGCAACCTGACCAACGACCGCTACATCCTGACGATCTTCCCGGGTGTGGCGCAGTCGGGCACGGTTTCGGGCTACCCCAGCGCGCCGCGCACCTATGGCGGCACCGTGCGCTTCAAGTTCTGATCGCACGCACATTCGGACAACGGGAAAGGGGGCCTTCGCGGGCCCCCTTTTTCGTGGGCGCGCCCTGCGTAGGAAACGGCCTTGCGGCGCGCCCCGAGCTGTGGCCAACTGACACGACGCGAGTAGGGCCGGCGGGAGAAGAAGAGCGATGTACTGGGCAATTCTGCCGCTCAAACGCTATTTCGAGTTCACGGGCCGCTCGCGCAGGCTCGAATTCTGGATGTTCTCGCTCCTCAACGTGATCGTGAGCAGCCTTCTCGCTGCGGCGATCTTCGCCACCGGCGACACCTGGGACCGGGTGGTCACGACCGCGCCGGAGAATCCGATGGCCGTCTACGGCACGATGTTCAGCGGCGTCGGCATCCTGCTGGCGGTCTGGTGGCTCGCCATCCTGATCCCCGGGGTTGCCGTCGGCGTGCGACGCCTGCACGACCGCAACCTGACCGGCTGGTGGTATCTCGGCTTCGTCGTCCTCAGCTTCGTGCCGGTCGTGAGCTTTATCAGCTGGATCGCGTTTCTGGTGATCATGGCGCTGCCGGGGACGCCGGGGCCCAACAGGTTCGGGCCGAGCCCCAAGGGCGAGCCGACCGGCGAAGCCTTCGAATAGGCTCGGCGGTCAGAGCCGGGTGAGCGTGCCGCCCGACACGTCCCACACGGCCGCTTCGGCAAGGATGGTGTCGAAGGGCGCGCGCTCGGTCCCGGTCATCCATACCTGCTCGCCATTGGCGGCGAGCCGCTCGAACAGCACCGCGCGCCGGTCCGGGTCGAGATGCGCGGCGACCTCGTCCAGCAGCAGCACGCCCGCACGGCCCTTCGCCGCCAGTCCGCCGTGGGCGAGGACGATGGCGATCAGCATCGCCTTCTGCTCTCCGGTGGAGGCGTGGGCGGCGGGCATGCCCTTGTCTGCCAGCGTCACCGCCAGTTCGGTGCGGTGCGGGCCGATCAGTGTGCGGCCTGCGCGCCGCTCCGCCGCGCGATTGTCGCGTAATGCCATTGCAAGCGCGTCATGCTCTTCGGGGCCCACGGGTTCGAGCGCGAGCGTGGGGCGCGGGAAAGGCGAGTCGCTTGTCGCGACCAGCGCCGCGTTGAGATCCGCGACCAGCCGCTGGCGGTTGGTGGCGATCAGCGCGCCATGCTCCGCCAGCTGCGCCTCCAGCGCATCGAGCCATTGCGGATCGGGCGCGGCCTCGTCGGCCAGCAGCCGGTTGCGGTTGCGCAGCGCCGTCTCGTAGCGGTTGGAGAGCGTCGCGTGGTTCGGGACGGTCGCGAGCACCAGCCTGTCGACGAAGCGCCGCCTTGCACCCGCGCTGTCGGTGAACAGCCCGTCCATCGCCGGGGTCAGCCAGCGGACCGACAGCCATTCGGACAGGCCTAGCGCGCTCGCCTCCGCCCCGTTGATGCGCACCCGGCGACGGTTCGGTTGTGCCGGATCGACCGTCGTGCCGAGCTGGACGGGCTCGGCCCCGTCGGCGGGGTGAAGACGCGCGGCGACGGTAAAGCCGCCCGGCCCGGCATGGCGTGCCATCTCCGGCAGCTTCGCGCGCCGCAGCCCGCGCCCCGGAGCGAGCAGCGACAGCGCTTCGAGAACATTCGTCTTGCCCGCCCCGTTCGCGCCCACCAGCAGGTTGAACCGCGCCGGGGATTCCAGCGCGGTGGCGGCGTGGTTGCGGAAGTCGGTGATCGAAATTCGGTCGAGCGCCATCGCGGATAAGGCCTTTGTCTCGCGCCTAGCCGCTGGCCGGATGGCAGGCCAGCCCGTGCACGCTCATCAGCCCTTTCCAACACTTGGGGAAAATTCCCAATCTTTCGGAAAGGTGAACGATGCGGTCAGGTCTGCGAGGTGAAGAAATGGCGGAAATCCGCCGTTTTCTCAAACTGGCACGCCTCCTGCAATGTAGTGGGTGTCCGGCGGGATCGTCCCCCGGAAAGCAAAAAGGAGATCGATTTTATGACCACCACCGACCTTGGCAGCCGCCTGTTCGCCGCCGTTTTCGCCCTCGGCGTCTCGGCCGTTTTCTTCGCCACCGCGATCGTTCCCGCCAGCCCCAACGGCCTGGTCATCGCCTGATCGCCAACCGACACACTCAATTCCTGGAGACCACTGAAATGCAATCGCTTGCCCGCAACCTGTTCGCCGCCGCCGGAGCCCTGGCCTTCACCGGCCTCGCCTTCGCCTTCGCCATCGCACCCGTGATGGTCGACAGCGCCGGGATGGTCGCATGAGCCAGCTCGACGAGAACCGCCCCGGCGGGCCGCCCGCCCGCCAGTTCCGCCTCGCCAAGAGCCGCGCCATGCTGGCCGGCGTATGCTCCGGCATCGCCGACTACACGGGATGGGACGTGACGCTGATCCGGCTGGCCTTCGTGCTGACCACGATCTTCGTCGTCGGCACGCCGATCCTGCTCTACCTCATCATCTGGGCCATCGCAGACTGACCCGGCCGGAGGCCCACTCCGGCCACCGCGCCGGGGGCAGACCAATCGCTGCCCCCGCGCAGTTCTTCTTCACATCGCGGAAATCCCGCCGTCCAGCTTCAGCTCCGCCGCGGTCATGAAGCTGCTCTCGTCGCTGGCGAGGAACAGCACGCCATTGGCGATTTCCTCCGGCCTGCCGACCCGCCCGAGCGGTATCTGCCGCGCGAGCTTGCCCATCACCACGTCCTTGTCGATCCCGGCATTCTTGCCGATCCCATCGAGGATGGGCGTATCGACGAAGGTCGGGTGGACCGAGTTGCAGCGGATATCCCACCCCATTTTCGAGCAATAGAGCGCGACCGACTTGGTCAGCATCCACACCGCCGCCTTGCTGGCATTGTAGCCGGGCATCGTATCGCTCGCGATCAGCCCCGCGATCGAGCTGATATTGACGATCGAGGCAGGCTGGCTGTCCTTCATCAGCGGCAGCGCCTTCTGGCAGCCGAGGAACGGGCCATCGACATTGATCGCGAAGCCGGCCCGCCAGTCCTCCAGCGTGCAGGTTTCGATATTGCCGCGCACGCCGACGCCCGCATTGTTCACCAGCACGCTGAGCCCGCCCATATGCTCGCGCGCGCATTCGATCGCCGCGTCCCACGCCTTCGGGTCGGTCACGTCGTGCTGGATCGCCAGCCCCTGATCGAGACCGATATTCTCGTTGATCAACTTCGCGGTTTCGGCCGCGCCGTCGCCGTTGATGTCGGTGCACAGCACCCGTGCGCCCTCGCGCGCCAGCGTCTTCGCCGCCTGTGCGCCCAGGCCCTGCGCCGCGCCCGTTACCAGCGCGAGCTTGCCCGCTACCCGTCCAGCCATCCGTTCTCTCCGATCTTCTGTGTCATCAGCAGCATGGCGATGCGTACGTCGACCGCCACGTTGTCTTCTCGCTTGGCCTCTATGAAAGAGGCAAGGTCTCTCAGCGGTACGCGGTGGACGGTGATGTCCTCGCCGTCGGTGCCGCCGCCTTCGCCCACCTTGGTCAGCCCCTCGGCCCGCAGCAGCGAGAAGCCTTCGGAGACCATGCCGGGGCTCGAATAGAACAGGCCGAGATCGGTGATGGTCGCCGCGCGGTAGCCGGTTTCTTCCTCCAGCTCGCGGTGGGCTGCCGAAATCGCGCTTTCGTCTCTCGTATCCTCGCCATCGCCGACGAGCCCGGCAGGGATTTCGAGGCAGCGGCGGCCCAGCGGCATGCGGTACTGTTCGACGAGGATGACGTGGGCCCCCTCTGGCGAGGTGTCGATCGCGATGATCGCGGCGGCGCGTATGCCGCGTGAGCGGCTGGCATATTCCCACCGCCCGCGCTGCTTCATCGTGACGAAGCGTCCCTGCCATTTGATCTCTTCCGGCTTGTCGGCGTCGGGTATCGTCACTCCCCCTCTCCTTCAGGGGAGGGGGTTGGGGGGTGGGGCTGGCAGGAGGCGGGCATATTGCCCCACCCCGCTGCGACCAGGCTCACCTGCGGTTCGCCAAGTCTCGCTGCCCCTCCCCTAAAGAGGAGGGGGAGATATGGGTTCCTAGTCAAACCTGGATCAGCCGGTCGGGCAACTCGTTCTCGTCGTCGTCGCTACGGGGGAAATGCTCGCTGAGGATCTCGCCCACGTCGCGCACGCCTGCCGCGATGCCTGCACCCAACTGGCCCTGCTTGATCTCGCGCAGCATGTCGACCATCGCCGCGCCCCACACCTCGGGCTCGACCTTCTCCGCAATCGCCGCGTCGGCGACGATCTGCGCGCGGTGTTCGCGCAAGGAGACGAAGATCAGCACGCCGGTGCGGCCGTGCGTGCGCCGTTCGGCGCCGACCTTGAAGTGGCGGATCGCGGCGTCTTCCACGCGCAGCGTCTTCACCCGGCCGGGGATCAGCGCGAAGCGGATTGTGGGGCTGAGCGTCAGTGCGAAGACGATCAGGAAGATCGCGATGCCGATCCCGCTGGCGATCCCCAACAGGCCCGATGGCGTCCATTCGGTGTTCCACCCACCGCTCAGCGCGTCGAACATGCCCAGCACCGGATCGGGGAAGAAGGCGAGCAGGACAAGCGCGGTGAAGGACACCAGCGCCGATAGCGCCAGCGCGACATCGGTATAGCCGTCGCTTTCCTTCGCCACGACGGTCACGATCTCGCCCGAGGTCGTGAGTTCGGCCGCCGCGACCGCGTCGCTGACGGTCTTGTGATCGGCTTGCGTGATCTGCATTCCTACCAGCCCCCGCTCGCGCCGCCGCCGCCCGACATGCCGCCGCCGAAGCCGCCGAAGCCGCCGCCGCCGCCACCGCCGCCGAAGCCTCCGCCACCCCAGCTGTCGCCATCGCTGGCGGCATTGAGAGCGGTGTTGATCGCGGTCCACAGCAGCACGTCGCCAACGGCATCGCCCGCGCCATAGCGGCGGCGCCTGCGGCCTTTCTTGCCGCGCCCGAAGATGAAGGCGAAGCCGATGATGAGCAGCACCCAGACGATCGCGCCGCCCCAGGTTGCGGCGGTGCGTTCCTCGTTGCGATCGGCTCGCGCGGCGGCCTCGGCCTCCTCGATTGCGCGCACGGTCGCCGGATCCCTGTCGAGCGCTTCGATCATCTGGCCGACCCCCGCCACGATCCCGCCGGTAAAGTCGCCTTGCTTGAACGCAGGGGTGATCGTGTTGCGGATGATCCGCCCCGCGGTCGCGTCGGTCAGCGTCGGGGTCGAGCCATAGCCGACCTCGATGCGCATCTTGCGGTCCCCTTCGGAAACCAGCAGCAGCGCGCCCTCGTCGGTTTCCTCGCCGCCGATGCCCCAGGTTTCGTAGAGTTCGACCGCGTAGCTTTCGACTGTCTCGCCGCCGAGATCGGGCACGGTCGCGACGATTACCGCGCGGCCCGTCTCGCGGTTATAGGCGGCGAGCTGCTCGGCAAGCTGCGCTTCGGCGGCATCGTCGATCATGTCCGCGCCGTCGTAAACCGGCCCGTCCGGGCGCGGCGGCAGCTCCTGCGCGGCGGCGGGCAGGACCAGCAGCGCGGCCAGCAGCAGCGAGACCGAGGCGGCAAGGCGCGAAATCATCCGGCATTCTCCCGACACAAGGGCGGCAACGGCGCATCGGTGATCGCGGGCCCGGTCGCCGCGCGCTTGAGTTCCTCGACGCCCGCCAGGGTCCCGCCCACCACGTCGCCTTGCTTGAAGAGCGGCAGCATCCGGTCCTCGATAATCGCCTTCGCCTTCAGGTCGGTCACCACCCGGTTCAGCCCGCAGCCGACCTCGATCCGCACCTCGCGATCATTGGGTGCGAGCAGGACGAGAAGGCCCCGATCGGTCTCGGCATTTCCGACGCCCCACTGGTTGAAGGTTTCGAACGCCACGTCCTCGATCGGTCGCCCGTCGAGCGACTTGTCGGTCACGACCACCAGCGCCACCCCGGTCTCGCGCCAATACTGCGTGAGCTCGGCATCCAGCGCGGCCTCCTGCGCTGCCGGGAAGACATCCGCCTCGTCGAGCACCGGGCCATCGGGCCTTGGCGCGACGTCCTGCGCAGTCGTCGGCTGCGAACAGGCGGCGAGCGCCAGCGCAGCGAGTCCGACGACCTTCAGTGGCAGGACGGTGGCCGTGCGCCCGATCAATTATTGTCGCCGCCCAGATCGCTCAGGTCCACGTCGGGCGCGTCTTCCGCTCCAGCTTCGGCCTGGAAGCCTTGCATCGGTTCCGACCCGTAGATCACATTGGCGGCGATGGTGGAGGGGAAGGTGCGGATCGTGGTGTTATATTCCTGCACCGCTTCGTTGTAGCGGTTGCGGGCGACCTCGATCCGGTTTTCCGTGCCTTCGAGCTGGACCATCAGGTCCGCGAAGCGTGCCTGGCTCTGTAGTTCGGGGTATTTCTCGACCGTAACCAGCAGGCGGCTGAGTGCGCCGCCGACCTGGCTCTGCGCCTGGTCGAAACGCGCAATCGCGTCGGGATCGTTGAGATCGTCGGTGGTCAGCTGGACCTGGCTGGCGCTCGCGCGGGCCTCGATCACCTGGGTGAGGATTTCTTCCTCGCTCTCGGCCGAAGCGCGCACGACCTCGACCAGGTTGGGGATCAGGTCGGCGCGGCGCTGGTAGGCGCTCTGCACGTCGGCCCAGCGCGCCTTGGCGTTTTCCTCGGCCGTGGGGACCGAGTTGATGCCGCAGCCGCTCAGCGCGGCGGACATGGTGACAAGGCCGAGCGCGAACAGGATTGTGCGGACGGGATTGCGGAACGCCATCGAGAAAACCTCCCAGGAAATCGGTGTATTGCCAATATACGACACGGACCGGCGCACGCAAGGATTCGTCGCGCGCAATTGCCTTGTCCGGGCGACCATGCCACCGCCGGAAATGCAATCGGAAAAGGGCGATTTCGCATGGGGCTTTTCGGCGAATTCAAGAAGTTCATCGCGCGCGGCAACGTGTTCGATCTGGCGGTCGGCGTGGTCATCGGCGCGGCCTTCGGGCGGATCACTACCTCGCTGACCGAAGGGATTATCATGCCCCTGATCGGGTGGCTGTTCGGCCAGCCCGACTTTTCCAACTGGTTCGTGCGGCTTGGGCCGATCCCCGAAGGCTACGAGGGCGAGGTGGGCAATTACGCGCAGCTGAAAGAGGCGGGCGTCGCGATGATCGGCTATGGCGACCTGCTGACCCAGGTGGTCAATTTCCTGATCCTCGCCGTGGCGCTGTTCCTGATGCTCAAGGCGATCAACCGCCTGCTCGAGGAAATGCAGGAGAAGCAGGCCGAGGCGGAGGAATCGGCCAAGACGCCCGACGTGCCGACCGACCCGCAGCTCGACGTGCTCAAGCAGATCCTCGCCGAGTTGAAGGCGGAGGGCCGCGGGCCGGATTACGCGGCCGACAAGGGGCCGATGGGTTAATGGGGCTTTTTCCGCCTGACGGCGGGGCGGTTCCGGCCCTCTCCCCCTCCCAGCCACCCGATATTTTATCGAGGCATGATCGGGTGGCTGGGAGGGGGAGAGGGCTGGCACCGAAAGCAAGCACACCCCCATCCACTTCACATTAATCCGCGCGGCCCTATATAGGGCAGTGCCGGTTTCGACCGGCTATGGTGATAAACTGCGGTGTATAATAGACGCAATGGACCCGGGGGCAGTACCCGGCGGCTCCACCAGAAGACCCGGCCCGGCAAGCGAGAGGGGCGGGTTTCCTGACGGGGCCGAACCAGGATCGACATGCGTTGAAAGGCATCGTTTTTGCCCGGAATGAGCACTCCGTAAAAAGCTCTTTTCACAAGTGCCAATGACAATGAAGCACTCGCTCTCGCTGCGTAATTTGACGGCCTAACGGCCTGAATTTACAAAGCTAAAGCGCGGTTGGACCGACCGGGCAACAGAACGGATACCGGGGGCCCGGGGGAGCCTAGCAACAGAATCCCCCACCATCTCTTCAAGTTCGGCGCTAGCGGTTCCATGGCCATAGTGGGTTTTCCACTCGGCGGTCTGCGAACTGAAAAAAGGCAATCGCGAAAATGAACGCGAGTGCAAAGCAGCCATATCGCAACTCCGGCATGCCAAACCGGTCGGCTGCTTCGATTCCGCCGACCATCAGTCCGGCACAAGCAGCAATAGCCAGAAGGGTGACGCCTATCGCTGGTATGGTGTCCGGCACGTAATATCCGAGCCGAAGTCTCACGAAGCGGATCGACCAGTCGATTTCGATATTATTGTGAGGCTTGTTTTGCATTCGCTGCCTTGACACTGCCCGAGTGCCTCTATGTTATCGCCTCACCATGGGCGAGAGAAGGGTTATCGGGCTGCCCGCTTTGGCCGGGGCGCCGCCGCCTTCTCCCCGCGCTCGTATTTCAGGCAATCGAGAACCTTGGCCCCGGCCATGAAGACCGCGCCCGAGCAGGCGAGGAACAGCAGTTTTCCGCCCCAGCCGGGATATTCGACAAGGTAGTTCGCGCCGCGCGTCATCGCGCCGAGCGCCAGGCCGTAGATGATCAGGAACGCCTCCAGCCTCGTCTTGATGACGAACAGGCGGGAGATCTTGTGCAGCATCCGGATATCCTTAACGCGCGGGGTCCTTTACCGTCGCAAGCCGCGTGCCAATCGAGGTTTGGGGCGACTCGCGAAGGTTAACGAGGATGCGAGTGTAAGCCTGCCCGACAGGGTTGCCAGTGCGTTAACCAAGTTCGGTCAGATCGAGCGCGTCGAGCAGCGCGGCACGCGCTGCGTGGACCACGTCGGCCAGCGCATCGCTGCCGAGCTGTCCGGGCGCAATGCTCTCGGGCCAGGCCCGTGCGATCACCTTTGCGATCCGGTCGGCCTTTGCCTCGTCGAGCAGGAAGCGCGGGTCGACCGTCGCCGGGTCGGCCACCACCCGCAGCCGCAGGCAGGCGGGCCCTCCGCCATTGGCCATGCTCTGCCGCACGTCGACGGGGATCACCTGCCGGATCGGGCCATTGCCTGCGATCATCTGCTCGCAGAAGCGCCAGACGTTTTCGCTCTCGCGGCATTCGCTCGGCACGATCAGCGCCATGCCTGCCCCGGACCCCGATCCGGGGTCGGGCAGCGTCACCAGCTGCGCGTTGAACAGGTAGGTGCGGATCGCTTCCTCGAGGCTGACCGCATCTTCGGGCACCTCGACCAGTTCGAGCGCGGGGAAAGCCTCGCGCATCGCGGCATAGGCGCCCTGCGGATCGGCGAAGGCGCGCGCGTGGGTGAACAGCACACGCTCGTTGGCGACCGCGACCACGTCGTTATGGAACGCGCCCGCTTCGATGGCTTCGGGGTTTTGCTCGATGAAGAGGGTGCGCGCCGGATCGAGCCCGTGCATCCGCGCCACCGCGCGGCTGGCCTGTTCGTGCTGGCGCGCGGGAAACTTGCCGCCCGGCCTGCCGTAGACGAACACCTCGACGCCCGGCTCGCCGTGGCTCTCGCACAGCCGCATGTGGTTCGCCGCGCCTTCGTCGCCGAAGGTCGGCGGCACTGCATCATGTACCGCGAAGTGGCGCGCGTCGCCGAAGGCAATGTCGAGCTGGGCCTTGGTGTCCTGCCATTCCTGCGCGCGGTGAAGCATGGTGATGAGGTTCGCAGGCGTCAGGTGGCAGCGCCCGTCGTCTGTGTCCGGCGCAGGCGATACGGTCGCCGCATTGGCGGTCCACATGCTCGACGCAGACCACGGCGCGGCGCGCAGCGCGGCGTCCGCCGTCTCGTTCAGTGCCAGTGCGGCGGAGAGCGCAGGATTGGGGCGCGGCAGCGGCAGCAGGAAGCCCTGCGCAAGGCCCCGCTCCATATTGCCGCGCATCTTGGCGAGACCCTGCAGCGCCGCCTCGCGTGGGAAGCTGGTCTGCCCGCGGTGGCTCGCGCTGGCGATATTGCCGAGGCTGAGCCCCGCATAGTTGTGCGAGGGGCCGATGATCCCGTCGAAATTGATCTCTGTGAGCTTCATTCAGAACTCCGCTCGCCCTGAGCTTGTCGAAGGGCTGTGTTTCTCTCCGCGCGCCGCGTTAGAAGAAAGTGCAGGGCTTCGACAGGCTGAGCCCGAACGGGTTTGGCTGGAACGCGCTACTTCGCCACGCTCCACACCGTATCGCCCTTGCCCACGCCCAGCGCCTGTGCGCCGGCCTCGTCGATAGCGATTTCCTCTCCCGAAAGCGCGCGCTTGCCGTAGGTGCAGCGGAAGTCGGTCAGCGTGCCCGTCGCCAGCAGCGCGCGTTCGCTCGCGTCATCGCCGATGCTGTCGAGCGTGCGGGGCTGCGCCTGCGCGACCGAAACCACATCGTCGGTCCGCGCGAGCATGGTCGGGCCACCGTCGAAGATGTCGACGTAGTTCTCGAACCGGAAACCTTCCTTCTCCAGCATCCGCATCGCCGCGCGCCCGGTCGGGTGGGGCAGGCCGATCACCTCGCGCGCATCGTCGTCCAGCATGGCGACATAGACCGGGTGCTTGGGCATCAGGTCGGCGATGAACTGGTTGCCGTTGATCGCGTTGAAATAGTCCGCTTCCTGAAAGGTCATCCCGAAGAAGCGCCCGGCGACCCCGTCCCAGAACGGCGATCCGCCGCGATCGTCGATGATCCCGCGCAGCTCGGCCAGCACGCGTTCGGCAAAGCGCTGGCGGTGCATCGCGATGAACAGGTAGCGGCTGCGTGCCAACAGCAGGCCGAGCCCGCCCGCGCGCTCGTTCGGGTGGAGGAACAGCCCGCCGACTTCGCTGCACCCTTCCAGATCGGTGACCAGGTGCAGCATCTCCGCGCGCACCGTGCG